>Ga0315281_10000464_pt1 | contig 56392 bp, 41 predicted proteins | sample YL17G07_0_MG_FD_204540 | JGI IMG/M metagenome (GOLD analysis project Ga0315281, IMG submission 204540) | Sediment microbial communities from Yellowstone Lake, YNP, Wyoming, USA - YL17G07_0 | ecosystem: Environmental > Aquatic > Freshwater > Lake > Sediment | place: USA: Wyoming | collected...
TCTTCCGTCCCGAACCGCTCTTGCCATTCCAGCAAGGTTACACTTTCCGTTTTCATGACTCCCTCCTGTCCGTTGCTACACGCAATGTTGGACAGGTTAAGCGGGGCTTTGTTCAGAGGCATATTAATGATCCGTTTCCCGATGTAAACGAACTGCCCGCCTCATCGGATGGGGTCATTACCTTCGGCTCACTCAACCGCCTGGCGAAGGTGTCGGACAAGGCTTATCGCGCATGGGCCGAGGTGTTGCTGGCGGTTCCCAGGAGTAGATTGATCTTTAAAACGGCAGAGTTGAATGATGCCTCGACCCGGGAACGGGTTGCCGGACATTTTACAAAAGCTGGAGTGGCGGCAGACCGGATCATTATGCAGGGAAAGACATCATGGCATGAGCATGTGCAAACCTACAGTCAGATTGACCTCGCGCTGGATCCGTTTCCGCATGGTGGCGGTGTGACGGCGCTGGAAGGCCTGATGATGGGGGTGCCGGTGATTACCTTGCTCTGGCCGACTATGGCTGGAAGGTTGTCGGCATCGATCATGACGACCATGGGGCTGACCGACTGGATTGCGGAAACCCAGGAAGAATACGTGGAGCTTGCCGTTCAAAAGGCAACAGACTTGCAGCCCCTGGCTGCACTTCGGCAGCAACTGCGGGGGATTTTTACTTCATCGGTAATGGGAGACCAGGTGGCTTATGCGCGGGCCGTGGAGCAGGAATACCGCCAATTGTGGCAAGAGTGGTGCGCAAGCTGATTGCCCAGATGGCACACAAGAATCTAAGGAGCCCAATCAAGAAAGTAATGTTGATCAACCCTCAAGGCAAGATCACCCTTACTGAGCATGGCTCCAGAGAAAGAAAATTAGCTGTCCCGCCACTGGGGTTGGCTTACCTTGCAGCACAACTTCGCAGATTTGACTTCGAGGTAGATATTCTGGATACCCTGATCGAAGGGTATGAACATGAAGAGACCTCTGAACGTACTATATTGTATGGCCTGCCTGAAGAAAAAATCAGGAACAGAATTCGCGTTTTTAACCCCGATATGATCGGTGTCAGCTGCCTGTTTTCGAACCGGGGAAGAGAAGCGTTAAGGTTGTGCCAGATTGCAAAAGAAGAATTACCTGATGCTCATGTAATTCTGGGCGGGCAGCATCCATCAGGCTATCCTTCTTTGGTCTTGGAACCATTTATTGACTATCTAATGTACGGGGAGGCAGAAGATTCCCTGATTGAATTAATTGAGGCCATAAATACGAAGAGCGACCTGAAAAAAGTCAGCCAGCTTATTTTGAAGGAAGATGGACGGGTCTGGCGCTCACCCCAAATGCGCTTGCCTGATATCCATACCCTGCCGCTCCCCGCATGGGATTTCATTAACCTGGAAAAATATTGGGCGGTTGGTTTGGCTGACTACGAAATCAAGGAAGAAAACGAAAAAAAATTCATGGTAATGATTTCCTCGCGCGGATGCCCTCATGATTGTTTCTTTTGTACGTCCCCAATGATGACCGAACGTCGTTACAGGCAAAGAGCCATACCGGAAATCGTAAATGAAATATCCGCCTACGTGGACAAGTTTGGTACTCGAGAAATCCATTTTTGGGATGATAATTTTTTTATTAACAAGAAACGCGTAAAAGAACTTTTAAAGGAGTTAATAAAGACATTTCCCACATTAAGTTTTCAAGTGCCCAGCGGCTCGGAAATTAATGCCATTGATGAAGAGGTTATCGATTTAATGGCGCAGGCCGGATTTAAGAAACTTTTCATGGCGGTCGAAAGCCCCAACGAAGAAATTCAGGCGGGTTATGTCGATAAAAAAGTTGATTTGTCACGAATCAAGCAACTGGTGGCTAAATTAAGGCAAGTTGGAATAATTTCAGAAGGCTCTTTCATGGTTGGATTTCCACATGAAACAAAAAACCAAGTTGATGCCACTTTCAAAAAAGCACAGGAATTTGGATTCGACAGAATCTCAATAAGCATAGTTAACCCGCTTCCAGGAACGCCTCTTTATGAAATGTGTGTAAAAGATAATTTGTTATATCCGGATTTTGACCCACAAAACATACGGTGGTCGGCGGAGAATATAAAACTTGAAGAGGTGGAAAGGGGTTACCTAGGAAAAAGGAGAAGGGAAGTTTGGGTTGAGTACATGAAAAACAGGATAGACATTGAGAAATATGAAAAATAGCTCGTCCGGTTACTCTCCGTATGCCTGGCGAACTGGATGGCGTGATGAAGTACAATATATGCATTGCCAGAAATTTGTTTTGATAATTATTGCTAAGCTCTCGAAGGAGTAGTCTCGTGCCGTTGCCGCAGCTCCAGTTGCCTGACACCCTAAATTATGTCGGAGTATTCCTGACACTCGAATGCAACCTGGGCTGCAGTTACTGCATCAACGATCCTCAGCAAGCCGGGCGGCGAGAAATCCTGTTTCCGATCCAGGCCAAATCCCTGCGCAAAAGTCTGACACCGGCTGAATGGGCGCAAGCCTTGAACCGGATTCCCTATCGCCAGGACTTGCCGATAACCCTGCAAGGCGGTGAACCGATGCTCTACTGGGGAGGCAAGGGATTGGGCCTGATCCTGTTTGAAACTCCCCACTACTTCGACCTGCTCACGAATTTTGCCTTGAAACCCGATGTATTTGCCAACAACCTGAATGGACAACAACGTAAACTCCAGCGGGACGCGGCTTACCCTTCGATACGTGTCAGTTATCACGCCGAAGAGATGAACCGTGTTTGGCACGGGCGGGGTTTTGCCGAGCTGGTAGACCGCTGTGAGACGCTACGTGATTATGGCTTTCGCGTGTCTCCGGTCAAGGCTGAGAGTGATGTCGGTATCTACATGGTAGCCCACCCCCAAAACAAAGTGACTGCTGAAATGGAATCAACTTATGCCGGGCGGGTGCCTTTTGAAACCAAGGAATTCCTGGGCATCCATGAAGGCAGGCTCTACGGCCACTACCTCTATCCGTTTTCAACTGATCTGATTGCCAACGGTATTCACCCTGACACACTAGGCTGCGAATGCCGGACGACCGAACTATTGCTTGACCCCCTTGGTTTTGTCTGGGGTTGCCATTTCTATCTATACCAAAGATGGATCGCGGGTGGCCCGGTGAAGGAGTTCGAGGAACTGGAAGCCCAGGGTTTCCGGTATTCTGAAAGCGGAGCAAGAATTTTCGCAAACAACGACTGGGCGCCCATCGGGCATCTGCTTGATCCCGATTTCTCCATGGCCGACCTGGAGGTTTTTCGACCCTGCCAGCATTACGGTCGCTGCGTCGGCTGTGACACCAAGGTCAAGAATGATCGCTTCCAGAGCTATTACGACCAGGGTATCGCGCATACCTCAGTCATGATTCGCAATATCCAGATGCCAGCCAGCCTCTATGGCAAAATCGAGAATCTGGATCAGGCGCGAAATTTTTTCACTCCCCCTTTTGTAGGTTAGAAATAATGCACACCACCAATCCTGCCGCAGGCGGTAACCTCAAGCGCGTTCTTATCATAAAGCCCGGCTATAGCGAAACGCTGGATCCGGATAACAGCGGCGTTGTCAGCCTTGGCGATGTCCTGCGCACCACCGTGATCCTGCATTTGTTTCCATCGGATCAGTATCACGTCACCTGGCTGGTAGACCAGAAAAGCGCTCCGTTGCTTAAGGGAAATTCTCATATTCACCGGTTGTTGCCCGTAAACCCCTTTACTCCGCATCTGCTGCTCTCCGAGTGGTTTGACATCGTTGTTAATTTCGAGAAGGAACCAGGAATTTGCGCGGTGTCCGACCGCATACCGGCATGGAGGCGTTATGGTTTCCGGCTTGATCCGCAATCGCATTCCGCAGTTGCATACGACCACTCAGATGAAGCCCTGAGTTTTACCACCGATTCGTCGGCCAAACGCGAGAAGGCAAAGTCCTGGTCTGACATCCTTTACGAGATGCTGGGACACAAATATGCGGGGCAGCCTTACTTGCTTGGCTACCGCCCCAAGTCCGAAATCCGCTACGACGTGGGCCTGAATCACCTTATAGGCAAAAAGTTTCCTCTCAAGCGCTGGCCCGAAGCACAGTGGAATATCCTTCATGACAAGCTGTCGCCGCAATATTCGGTCTGCTGGCAGCAGGGCGAGACCGACATAGATAACTACATCGAATGGATCGCCAGCTGCCGTGTTCTCGTCACCAACGACTCGCTCGGCCTTCATATCGCCCTTGCACTAGGCAAGCCCGTAGTGGCTCTTTTCGGTCCCACCATCGCAACCGAAGTTGAGGGGGAACGTCTAATTAAGATTATGCCGCCGCTGGATTGGGATTGCATTCCTTGCATGAAAGAACTCTGCCCGAAAGCAGAACCCTGCATGGCGTACATTTCAGAGGAAAGTGTGCATAAGGCCATCATCAATCTGCTGGCCGCACCGGCCATCGCCACTACGCAAGCCTTGCCATGAATAAATTTCTTTCAGTGCGTAGGTTGGGCAAAGCGAAGCGTGCCCAACGAACAAAGACATCATTCGGGTGCACGGTCAAAGGTTTTTCGGCATTAATGTTGGGCACGCTTCGCTTTGCCCAACCTACGAAAAGACAAATTCCCATTTTTGGTTCCGGCTCGCCCGGCTTAGGATGAACAACCCCCTTTCCGTCAATCGCATCGAATCGCTCTATCGTGTCATGCTGCGCATCCGCCGTGTCGAAGAAGCCATTGCCGAGCGCTATGCAGAGCAGGAAATGCGCTGCCCGGTGCACCTGTCTATCGGTCAGGAGGCAGTGGCCGCAGGGGTGTGTGCGGCACTGACGCAGCAGGATGGGGTTTTCAGTGGTCATCGGGCCCATGCACACTATCTCGCCAAGGGCGGAGCCCTGGAAGCCATGCTGGCAGAAATTTACGGCAAGGCTGAGGGCTGCTGCAAAGGCATCGGCGGATCGATGCACATGATAGACCTGGCTGCCGGGTTCCTGGGTGCGGTGCCTATTGTCGGCGCTACCGTGCCCCTGGCGGTCGGTGCCGCCTGGGCCGCAAGGCTGCGCGGTGAAAACAAGATCATTACCGTATTTTTCGGAGACGGCACTTTCGAGGAGGGAGTGGTGTACGAGTCCATCAATTTTGCCGCCCTGCATCGGCTGCCCGTGTTGTTCGTCTGCGAGAACAACCTCTACGCATGCTATACGCGACTGTCCGTCCGTCAACCTGAGCGCCCAATCCATACGGTGGCCGCAGCCTGTGGCTGCAAGGCAATGACTGTCGACGGCAATAATGCACTGGCTGTATTCGATGTTGCCAGCGAAGCGGTTGCCGACTTGCGTGCCGGAAGCCATCCGGTCTTTCTCGAATGTTCGACCTATCGCTGGCGAGAGCATTGCGGCCCGAATAGTGACGATGATCTGGGCTATCGCCCGAAAGCAGAAGTGGCCGAATGGAAATCCGCATGTCCGGTGAACCGGCTCGCAACGATACTGGGCGCCATGCCTGAAGGCCAAACTTTTATGGAAAACACCGAGCGCGAAATTGCCGAAGAAATCGCCGCCGCCTTTGCCGGCGCACTGGCTGGCGGCATTCCACAGCAAGAAGACCTGCCAGGGTATTTGTATGCCTGAAGTGAACACACGTCAAATCACCCAGGCAGAAGCTATTCGTGAAGCGCTGGAGCAGGCTATGGCCGAGGATGATCGCGTAATCCTCATCGGCGAGGGCGTGCCTGACCCCAAGGGTATCTTTGGCACCACCTCTGGATTGCAAGAGCGTTTTGGCGCGGCGCGCGTGTTTGACATGCCTCTTGCCGAAAATGGCATGACAGGCATTTGCATCGGCGCGGCCATCTCCGGCTTGCGCCCGGTGATGGTGCATCAGCGCATCGACTTCGCCCTTCTGTGCATGGACCAACTCGTGAACAACGCAGCCAAGTGGCATTACATGTTCGCCGGCCAGGTCAGCGTGCCGCTGGTGGTTCGGGTCATTGTCGGACGGGGTTGGGGGCAGGGGCCGCAACATGCGCAAAGCCTGCAGGCTTTATTTGCACATGTGCCTGGACTCAAGGTGGTGATGCCGTCGAGCGGGCATGACGCGAAGGGAATGTTGCTGGCCGCGATTCGCGATGACAACCCGGTGATTTTTATCGAGCACCGCTGGCTGCATGGAATTGTCGACGAGGTGCCGACCTCGCCCTACACCGTGCCCCTCGACAAGGCTGCAATTCGCCGCCCCGGCAAGGATGCTACGGTGGTGGCATTTTCCTTCATGGTGGTTGAAGCGCTGCTGGCCGCCAAGGCCCTGGCCGACCTGGGAATTGATCTTGAAGTGATCGATGCGCGGACAGTGCGGCCACTCGACATGGCGACCATTATTGAGTCGGTTCGGCGCACCGGTGTGTTAATCGTAGCCGATACCGCATGGAAGACTGGCGGCATTGCGGGCGAAGTGGTCGCGGATGTCGCCGAAACCGCATTCAACTCTTTGCGCCGGTCACCGTTGCGTGTGGCGTTGCCGGATATCCCGGCGCCGACCTCGCCCCATCTTACCAAGGATTACTATCCGGACGCCCTTCATCTCGCCCGCGCCGTGGTGGCTCACCTCGATGCTGCCGTGCCTGACACTGAACTTGTCAGCCGGTTGTTCCGATCCACACCACACGATGTTCCCCAACGGGAATTTTGCGGCCCCTTCTGAGGACGACCATGTCTGATCGCTACGCCATTGACAGCCACAAGCTCATCTATCACCCCCAGCGGGTGGCGCGTTTTCTCGACGCTGGCGATGACTGGGAAAAGATGAAGAGCGTCTATCCACTCTATGTGGAGATATCCCCGGTAGGCGCTTGTAACCACCGCTGCACCTTTTGCGCCGTTGATTATGTCGGTTACAAACCTGTCCGATTGTCGCTGGAGGTTATCGGGCGCGCCCTGGCGGAGATGGGGCAACAAGGTGTGAAGAGCGTCATGTTTGCCGGAGAAGGCGAACCCATGCTGCATACGGAAATCGACAGTATGGTGGTGGCGGCATCAGCTGCCGGAATCGATACGGCCATGACCACCAATGCCTCCATCCTGTCCGACGCATTTGTCGAACGCGCCTTGCCATTGATGTCCTGGATCAAGGCATCGGTGAATGCCGGCACGGCGGAAACCTACGCACGCATCCATCAAACCAAGGAGCGGGAATTTGAACGTGTCCTTGCCAACCTTAAACGCATGGTGGAAGCTCGCCGCCACGGCGGCTATTCCTGTGTGCTCGGCGCCCAGATACTGCTGCTGCCCGAAAATGCCGCCGAAGTGGAGACGCTCGCCCGTATTTGCCGCGACGAAATTGGCTTGGACTACCTGGTGGTAAAACCCTATTCGCAGCACGCTTTCAGCGTGACCCACCTCTATCAGAATCTCGACTATCAGGGCTATGCCGAACTGCAGTCCAGGCTGGAGGCCATGAATACGGATCGCTTCAGCGTGGTCTATCGCGAAAACACCATGAAAAAGCACGACGAGGGCGATGCCCATCGTTACAACCGCTGCCACGCCACGCCTGCCTTCTGGGCCTACGTCATGTCAACAGGTGCTGTGTATGGATGCAGCGCCTATCTGCTTGACCCTCATTTCGACTACGGCAATATCAATGAATCATCCTTCCGTGATATTTGGGAAGGTGAGTCCCGCCGCAAAAATTTTCACTATGTGCGCGAAAAACTCGATATTCACGAATGCCGCCTTAACTGCCGCATGGACGAGGTTAACCGTTACCTTGACAGACTGGTTAAACAGGATGTCCAACACATTAATTTCATCTAAGTAGAAGATGCTTATCAAAGGATGTGGAAAACCTGGTGCGAGACGGGTGATAACAGGATATGAAAAAAATCAGCCGTAACGATCCCTGCCCATGTGGCAGCGGAAAAAATACAAACATTGTTGCGGGTTGCAGGGCGTTCAAGCGGAAAGGACAGCCACTGTGAATGCCTCGATCCACAAGGCCATGCAAGCCGCAGTGGAGCACCACCAGGCCGGGCGCCTGCCGCAGGCAGAGGCCATCTATCGGCAAATACTCCAGGCGGCGCCCAACCACCCGGATGCGCTGCATTTGTTGGGTTTGATTGCCCATCGGGCGGGAAAGAGCGAGATTGCCGTTGAACTGATCGGCAAGGCGATCAGTGTAAATCCATCCAGTCCAACCTATCACAACAACCTGGGGAATGCGCTCAAGGATCAAGGCAAGCTCGATGCGGCGATCGACAGCTACCGAAAGGCGCTGGTGCTCAAGCCGGATCTTGCCGAGACACACTACAATTTAGGGAATGTGCTCCAGGAGCAAGGCAAGCTGGATGCGGCAGTCGAGTGCTATCGAAAGGCGCTCGCGCTCAAGCCGGATTATGCCGTGGCGCACTACAACCTAGGGTTTGTGCTTCAGGATCAAGGCAAGCTGGACGAGGCGATCAACAGCTACCGAAAGGCGCTCTCCCTAAAAACGAATTACGCCGAGGCGCATAACATCCTTGGGATTGCGCTGCAGGATCAGGGCAAGCTGGATGCGGCAGTCGAGTGCTATCGAAAGGCGCTCGCGCTCAAGCCGGATTATGCCGAGGCGCACAGCAACCTGGGGTCTGCGCTTCAGGATCAGGGCAAGCTGGACGAGGCGATCAATAGCCTCCGAAAGGCGCTCTTGCTTAAGCCGGATTATGCCAAAGCGCATTACAACCTTGGAAATGCACTCAGAGATCAAGGCAATTTCGAGGCGGAGGTCGAGAGCTACCAAAAAGCACTTGCGCTCAAACCGGACTATGCCGAGGCTCACAACAATCTGGGGCTTGCTCTCCATAGGCAAGGCAAGCTGGAAGCGGCGCTCGAGAGCTACCGCAAGGCGTTGACGTTCAAGCCGGATTATGCCAAGGCATATAGCAATCTGCTGTTCACCCTTAACTACCACCCCGATTTGGGTGCGGAAGAAATCTACCTGGCCTATCAGGAATATGACACGCAGCAATGTGCCCCACTGAGGTCAACGTGGCGCGCGCACAGTAATGACAAAAACCCGGATCGCCGCCTGCGGATAGGGTACGTCTCGCCGGATTTTTGCAGCCACGTCGTTGCCTTTTTCGCCGAGCCGATCCTCGCCCATCACGACAAGTCGCGGGTGGAAATCTTTTGTTACGCGGAGGTGAAGAAAGAGGACGAAGTGACCAGTCGTTTCCGGCAACTGGCCGACCACTGGTATTCCACTGTCGGCCTGAGCGACGACGCGGTGGCAAAAATGATCCGGGATCACCAGATCGACATCCTGGTGGATCTGGCCGGTCATACCGCCCATAACCGCCTGCTCACCTTCGCCCGCAAACCCGCCCCCGTTTCACTCAGTTGGCTGGGCTATGGCTACACCACCGGGCTTAGCGCAATAGACTACTATCTCACCGACGAAGCCTGCGCACCGATGGGCAGCGAGGGACTATTTGCCGAACATCCCTGGCGCATCGCCACCCCTGCCTACACCTATCGCCCCGCTGCTGGCATGGGCGAGGTCAACAGCCTTCCCGCGCAACAACGGGGCTATATTACCTTTGGCACCCTGACCCGTTCAGTGCGCATCAACCACCGCACGATACGGGTGTGGGCGGAAATCCTCAAGGCCGTGCCAGATTCGCACATGGTCATCAACAGCCTCAACTTCAAAGATCCCGTGATGCAGGAAAGGATGGTGGCACGTTTTGCGGAACACGGCATCGCCCGCGAACGGCTGGAGATTGGCTGTCAGAGCCCTCCTTGGGATGTACTGCGCGGCATCGACATTGGCCTGGACTGCTTCCCGCATAACTCCGGCACCACCCTGTTTGAAACGCTGTATATGGGCGTGCCGTACATCACCTTGGCAGGGCGGCCTTCGGTCGGAAGGTTGGGCAGCAGCGTCCTGCAGGGGGTAGGGCATCCTGAATGGATAGCCGGGAGCGAAGACGATTATGTCGCCAAGGCCGTTGAATTGGCGAGCGACGTTATGCGTTTGTCGAAGATACGTTCTGCATTGCGCGGCCAAATGGAGAACAGCCCATTAAGGGATGAAGAGGGCTTTGCGCGTAAGATAGAAGAGGCTTATCGAAGGATGTGGGAAGCTTGGTGCGAGACGGGTGATAACAGGATATGAAAAAAATCAGCCGTAACGATCCCTGCCCGTGTGGCAGTGGGAAAAAACACAAGCATTGTTGCGGATTGCAGGGCGTTCAAGCGGAAAAAACAGCCACTGCGAAGGCATCGATTCACAAGGCCATGCAAGCCGCAGTGGAGCACCACCAGGCCGGGCGCCTGCCGCAGGCGGAAGCCATCTACCGGCAAATACTCCAGGCGGCGCCCAACCACCCGGATGCGCTGCATTTGTTGGGTTTGATTGCCCATCTGGCGGGAAAGAACGAGATTGCCGTTGAACTGATCGTCAAGGCGATCAGTGTAAGTGCATCCGGTCAAATGTTCTACAATTTGGGAAATGCTCTCCGGTCACAAGGAAAACTCGACGCAGCGATCGACAACTACCGAAAGGCGCTCACACTTAAGCCGGATTATGCCGAGGCACACAGCAATCTGGGAGCAGCCCTTCAGGAACAAGGCAAGCTGGATGAGGCGGTTGTTAGCTTCCAGCGTGCGCTATCGCACAAGCCGGATTATGCTGAGGCATACTACAATTTAGGGATTGTCCTAAAGAACCTGAAAAGGCACACAGAAGCAGTTGCTGCCTACCAACATGCAATCGCTATCAAACCAAACTATTCTGTAGCATACAATAATCTTGGGGTTGCCCTAAAACACCTGAAACGGTACGAGGAAGCAGTTATTGCCTACCAGCAGGCTATCGCCCTCGAAACGAATTATGCTACTGCCTACAATAATCTTGGGAATGCGCTGATAGACCTGAATAGGCATGTGGATGCTATTGCTGCCTACCAACATGCAATCGCTATCAAACCGGGCGATGCGGACGCAAGGTATAACTGTAGCATGGCTTTTCTTTCGCTAGGTCAGTTCCAGCGTGGTTGGAAAAAATACGAAATGCGCTGGAAATTTTCTGGAAAAATGATCTTGGCTGAAACGCCCTATCCTTGTTGGTTGGGTGCGCAAATAATTGCAGGTAAAAAACTACTTATCCAGTTTGAGCAGGGATTTGGTGATGCTATCCAGATGGTGCGTTATGTGACTTTACTTGAGAAGCAAGGTGCCAAATGTTGGATTCAGGTTCGTAACCCACTGCTGCGGTTGATAATTAGAAGTTTTCCAGAGGCGAGTGTGGTTGATGAACAATGTCCCACTGGGCTGGATTACCGAATTCCAATCATGAGTTTGCCTCTGGCAATGGAAACCTTCTCAGAATTTTCTATACCGAATACAGTACCATACTTGTTTCCAGATCAAGCGCGGGTAGCGTTTTGGCAAGAGCAGTTGATGTCAACAGAGCATAAAACTGTGGGGCTTGCATGGCGAGGCAGACCAGAACACAAGAACGACTCAAATCGTTCTGCAACCCTGACAGACATCTTGTCCTTAATCATAGCGCATCCGTTGATACAGTTTGTGACCCTGCAGAAAGAACTGACGGAAATTGAGCGCAATATGCTCAAGGCTTACAACAATGTCCGCATGCTAGATTCTGAACTGACCGACTTCGATGAATCTGCTGCCGTGATAAGCAATCTGGATATTATGATTTCAGTCGATTCTGCTCCAGCACACCTATCGGGTGCTCTAGGTAAAACCACTTGGATATTGCTGCCGTTTAGTGGAGAATGGCGATGGTTAATTGATCGTCCAGATACACCTTGGTACCCCACAGCAAAACTTTTTCGGCAAAAATCTATTGGCAATTGGCCTGAACTTGTAGGTGAAGTCAGCGCATCATTAGCTAACTTGAGTTAAAACATGTAAGACTAATGTTTATGACGTCTGCGTATGCGATAGCCCAGCTCGCCATGCTGATAGATGGCGAACGTTTGGTTGCCGAGAGTGACGGTCTTCTCATGCTTCGTAACGGGTAAATGGAAGAACGAGAGCGGATGATCGTGGAACGTGATACGCTCCTGATGGGGCGTGCCAAATAAATTGCCGAAGGCGATGCGCTCTTAGTGCAACGCGCCGAACATATCGCCAAGCTTGAACGCATGAGCGCCGCGCCGGAAATCGCCGAGAGCCACTGCGTCTGGAGCACCCAGCCAAGCAGCGAGGCGGGACTCGAATTCCGCCACCTGCCGCCCGCTTTCCAGAACTGGTTTCGGGGCGGCATGGGCAGATTCTGCCATGAATACTTTGAAAAGTGGGGTTGTCAATCCAGGCATGAATGAAAAGACTTTTGCTATTTTGCCAGAGCCACAGGTACAAACGGGCTGGCTGGGTTAACGCTCAAGGTCTGTGATGCCGGGTTAAGCACCAAATCCATCATTTCCATGGGTACCGCACCAATCAATGGCTCATCCCCCAAGACCAGCGCGGACAAATCACAATAGCGATCCGCAAAATAAACACGTAGCGGGCCAATCATGGATACGGCTTTGCGGGTTCCATCCGCCAACACGACCTCCCGTGTTCCCACCTCGTCGGTATCGAAGCCGAGTTGAACAGCTATGTGTTCAGGCACTGTAAAAAACACGGAACCTGAATCCACCAGAGCCCTTATGTTCATGCGGCGTTTTTGGAATAAGTTTTCGATGACTATTTCGGCATAAGTGATACCCATTTCATCCTCCAAAATTAGTTGATTCATAACAAAAAATGTCGTGTCCCATCATTAACTGGCACCTGATAAGCCATCAAAGTTCAGCAGTCCCCTCTCCCACAAGTAGGCGAGGGGAGCAAAAAGGTGGGCTGCAACCTACTGAATATTGTGGCTAATCACTAACGGGCATGGCAGATGTGTCGCCCATGATAATGAAACGCAGTCTTGTAGGAGCGCAATAAATTGCGCTACAAAGTGTTGTTTCAGGTTAAATACGGCATTTATTTACAAACCTTGCCGGATCACATCGGCGATGTATTTCCGCCGCTCGTCGTCCACCCGCCAGCCGCAGGGAACGTGGAACATGCGCCGGTAAAAGTCGTCGAGGCTGTGGGCAACTCACAACGGCTCGCGGCGAACACCGAAGGGAGGTCGTTGCGCTTGTGTGCCTGCGAATTGGCGATGCCGTGTGCGGCAATATGGCGTGAAATTTTTCATGCCCATCACGTTAACCGGCTTGACCGCCTTGTCGGTGCTGATCATGACGAACGCTTCCAGGCCATTGCGCAAAGCGGCGTCCACCACGTTCTGCGCACCAGTCACGTTGGTATGGATGGCTTCGTTGGGGAAATTCTCGCAAGCGGGCACCTGCTTCAGCGCGGCGGCGTGGAACATGATATCGATGCCACTCATTGCCTCATCCAGGCGCTCGCGGTTGCGTACATCGCCGATGACGAAGGAGAGATTGGTGCGCCCGCGATAATACACGCGCATATCATGCTGCTTCTTCTCGTCGCGGCTGAGGACGCGCACTTCCTTCGCGCCGAGATCGAGCAGGCGGCGCACGATAAAATTGCCGAAAGAGCCGGTGCCGCCTGATACAAGCACCGATTTTTGAGAGTAATCCATTGGTGGCATTCCAGATTGGCATGAGTAACAACAATGAGATGCACAAGTTTACACGGTTTGGCGACCAAGATGCGCGACAATATTGCACCGACGGCTTTGCCGGTGGTAATTTAACTGGCTATAATACGGGCATTCAATCCTGTGAGGTAATTGCCATTCCGACCATCAGCATGTTCTGTGGCATTCTGATATCGATGTATGTTTTCGATACCGAGAAACATCATTTACTGCACATCCACGTGCGTTACAACGAGTTCAAAGCTTAGATCAGTATTCCGAACGGCGAAGCGCTGGATGGGAGTATTTCTTCCCGGCAGATGAAGCTTTTCCATGCATGGATAGAGCTGCATCAAGATGACTTGATGGCTGACTGGTTTTTTGCTGCCAGCGGCCAGACACCATTCGAGGTCGACTCGTTACGTTGAGGAGGATAGTGGTGACCCCCCGATGTTATGCAGGTGAAAGCGCAGCCTGATTATTCTCTATGAGGCCGTTTTCGCGAACGGGGAACGCCGCAGGTTCGATATGAAGCCTTATTTGTCCTATCCGGCCTTTTCTCCGCTTGCAGAAGCCAATTGTTTTTTGAAAGCCCATGTTGCTTACGGTACTGCGGTGTGGGCTGGCGAGATTGATCTGTCGCCTGATACGCTCTATTTACGAGGCGTGCCCTTGTGAAATAACAGGAGAGTGCATTTGAACGCCTGATCGCTACACTCAACCAGGAACTCGACTACCGTGTCATCATGGACTGGTTGATCAAGTCGCCTTGGCGCATCATCAAGCGAGTTATCAAAGGAAACACCTGAAACGCCATGCTACATCCAGTAATTGATATCATCATCCCGGTTTACAATGCCTACGATGACCTGCAACGCTGTCTCGATAGCGTGCTGCGTACCGCCGCGTCTTCATGTCGTCTGATCCTGATCGACGACAGCTCGCCGGATAGCCGCATCGCCGATTATTTTGAAACCCTGCGTGGCAAAGCCGATTCCCGCCTGCTGCTGCTCAGGAACGATGTTAATCTTGGCTTTGTCGGAACAGTGAACCGTGCCATGGCGCTCGGTCAGAACGATGTGATATTGCTGAATTCCGATACGGTCGTCACATCGGGCTGGCTGGAAAAAATTCGCTGTTGCGCCGCTTCCGACCCGCGTATTGGCACTATCACGCCGTTTTCCAACAACGCGGAAATTTGTTCCTTCCCCAATTTTTGCGAGGATAACCCGCTCCCACCGGGTATGAGTGCGGAAGATGTCAACCGTGCCATTGAACAGGCAGCCGTTCCGATTTATCCCGATATTCCCACCGGCGTTGGATTTTGCATGTATATCCGGCGCGCGCTGCTGAATAAAATCGGCCTGTTTGACGCGGAAACCTTCGGGCTGGGTTATGGCGAGGAGAATGATTTTTGCATGCGAGCCGTGCAGGCGGGCTACCGCAATGTGCTGTGCGATGACACGTTCATCCTGCATGTAGGCAGTAGCTCCTTCGACAGCAAGAAGGGTGCGCTGACGCAGGAAAACATGCAGCGCCTGGTCGCCAAGCATCCGAGCTACCTGAAAAAAGTCACCTCATTCATCGCTGCAGATCCGTTTAAACCGATACGTGACCTGGCATATTCGTTCCTGCATCTGCTGGGAGAGTCGGGGCAGCGGCCTGGCGTGTTGCATGTCCTGCACGGGCACAAGGGGGGCACCGAAAATCATATCCGTCATTTGATGGCGGCGGGCCGGGGACGGTTGCGCCAATATCTGCTCGCCACTTTCGATGATGTCTGGGTACTGGAGGACGCGAACGGCGAGCGGCTCGTCACCTACCACCTCAAGCGTGAGCAGGATGAGTTGTGGGGTTCACTACTGGGGGGGCTGTGCGCCACATTCAATATCCATGTCTGTCATGTGCACCATCTCGCGGGTTGCAGGCTTGGGCTGCTGGAAGCCTTTGCAGCGTTGTCTATCCCTTATGGTTTTACGGCTCACGATTTTTACCTGGCCTGTCCGACGATAAATTTGTTGGGGCCGGACGGCGATTATTGCGGTGCACAGACGGATATGAATCATTGCAGCCAATGCCTGTCAGATCAGCCGGATTTTGCCGGAATCGATATTGCTGCCTGGCGCAGAGTACATCAGAAATTTCTTGAACGCGCTGCCTTTGTGATCGCGCCGTCGGAATGGGCCGCTTCCACATTTCAATGTTATTTTCCTCAGACAAAAATTGCCATCATTCCACATGGATCGGGCCATGAAGGAGAGGAGCACGAACACACGCTCTGTTCGGTGCTGCTGCTTCCCGACGACGGACGGGAAAATATCGGGGTGCTGGGAGCAATCGGGCCGGTAAAGGGCGCGCGACGGCTGGAAAAACTGGTGAAGCGCACGCGTGAACGCGATCTGCCGTTGCGCTGGGTGGTGGTGGGTTATCTGGATCGCCAGTTTCAGGCGTATCAGGACAAGGACAAAGTGCTGACGGTCAACGGCCAATACGACTCGCGGGATGTGGGAGCATTGCTGGATCATTACCGGATTCGCTTGGTGGCATTTCCCTCCGCCGGACCGGAAACCTATTGCTATACCCTGACTGAGGCATGGCAGGCCGGACGCCCGGCGCTGGTGCCTCCGATCGGCGCATTGGGCGAGCGCGTGAGCGCAACAGGCGCGGGATGGCTGATGGAGGACTGGCAGGATGAGGATCGGATACTCGACCAGATCCTTTCTATTCTGAAACCGGAACATGAGGCGGACATGGATCGGGCAATGCAGGCTGCACGGGCGATCCCGTTGTTTACGCTTGCCCGGATGGCCGAGGATACCGAGCGGACGTATGGAAATTTGGCACAGTCTGGTACGTGGCAGGTTCCGATGTCGAATCTGCGCCTCTATCAGGCAGGGAAAGCAGACTCAGGCGGAGAGAGTAATGCCATCGATGTCGTTATCCCCGTCTACAAGGGGCTTTCAGAAACCCGCCAGTGCATCGAAAGTGTTCTGAACAGCCAGCAGCAAAGGGCTTTTGAATTAATTATTGTAGACGACGCCAGCCCGGAGCCTGAGATGGTTGCGTATCTGGATAATCTGGCGGCAACAGGTGCTATCACGCTGCTTCGCAATAAACACAATCTCGGGTTTGTCCAGTCGGCCAACAGTGGGATGTCGTTACATTCCAAACGCGATGTCGTGCTGCTGAATAGCGATACGATGGTCGCGAATGACTGGCTGGACCGTTTGCACCATTGTACTTACAGTGCGCCAGATATCGGCACGGCGACTCCCTTTTCGAATAATGCCACCATTTGCAGTTATCCCGAGTTCTGCGCCGAGAACGCGCTGCCGGAAGGCGTAGAATTAAGCGAGTTGGATGAGATGTTTCGGCGCGTGAACCATGGCAAAAGTGTCGTGATTCCGACGGCGGTCGGTTTTTGCATGTATATCCGGCGGGCATGTCTGGATCAGGTGGGGCTGTTCGATTCCGGGAATTTCGGCAAGGGCTACGGCGAGGAAAACGATTTCAGCATGCGGGCAAGCCAGCAGGGGTGGCTCAATTTGTTGTGCGCTGATACCTTCGTCTATCATGCCGGTGGCGTGAGTTTCATGTCTGAAAAGGATGCACGTGTTGCAACCGCGCTCGAAGTGCTGCATCGGCTTCATCCCGGCTATGAAGATTTGATCCGGCGTTTTATTGCTGCCGACCCGGTAAGGGAACTGCGGGCGGCGGTTGATATGGAACTTGCGGCTTATCGGGCCAGAAAGATGTCCGCCTGGTGTAAGTTGCGTTCCTCCATTTCAAAATTCTTGAAGAATTTCCAATGACCATGCAGGCCCACACTCGCGATACCGTTTGTGTTTTTTCGGAAGAGGGCTCCCTTGGCGACATCAGGATCACGATTGATTCGATTGCGCGTAACAGTGTGTTGTGCTCGAGGATTTTTCTGGTTGTCAGCGAAGCGGGCGACCCCGCTGTGCGGAACGTGGCGATTGCGGATGGTTTGCGCCATGTTTCCCTCGATTTCGTGGTTGAGAATGATCCCGTCAGGGCGATGGGCATGTGCCTGCCTGTCGATGGGCGAGGCGTTTTTGTTGTCAATCCGGGCGTGTCCGTCCCTTTTGCCTGGGATGCCCGGCTTGCCAGGGTTGCGGATGACTGCCCTGATATCGGTACGGTTTCTCCCGTGAGCGCGACTGCACCAGGATTCGCCCTGTTTGGGCCTGCCGTGGCGGGGCATGTCGTGGTGGAGGATATGCCGAGGATTGATCGGCTGATTTTCTCCCTTTCGAACAAGAGTTATTTTGGCGTTCCGGCTTTTTTTAAGAGTTGTTTCCATATCACTCAAAATGCGCTCCGGGCGCTCTTACGCCAAGGCGAGGGCAGCCCGGATAGAAATTCCTGGGCACGGATACTGGCTGAACAGGGGTATATGCATGTCATTACGGATAGCCTTTACGTTCACGATCCCCTTGCGGTAGTCGAAGCGAAGCGACATGACGGCTTGGCAGGGAGCAATTATGTTCCTGAATCGACCAGGGTAGCCGTGAACGAGGCATTTTTTGGCGGCGTGGATTTCAGGAATGTGCCCGGCCTTGATGACAGACCGGTGCAGTTGCATGTCCTGCACAACCATGGCGGTGGTATCGAGCAGTGGGTCAGGGATTATTGCTCGGCTGATGGCGAACGAATCAATTTGATTTTGAGGCCCTATAGCAAGGGAAAAAATTATGGCGAGGGTCTCGCCCTGTATTCCGATGTGCTTGACAGCAATCCTTTGCGGATATGGGAATTCCCCGTGCCGATTTATGCTACAACGGCCTCTCATCTGGAACACCGGCAAGTTCTCGAAGAAATCCTTCATGAATATTGCGTGGATGCAATCCTGGTATCGTCGTTAATTGGGCATTCGCTGGATGTTCTTGAAACGGGAAGACCTACCATTTTTATCGGCCATGATTACTTCCCCTATTGTCCCGCGATCAATCTCCACTATCAGGGGGTATGCAGTTACTGCGATGCCGGGCGCCTTGCGGATTGTGCAAGGAATAACCGGTTAAACGAAATATTTCCGGAATTTAGCGGGGCAGCGCGCCTTTTTGTTCGGGAAAGGTTTCTTGCCTTGCTGGCGGCCGGGAATGTCAGCATCGTTGCGCCAACTCCTTCTGTCAGGGATAACCTTGTTCGGCTCGAACCAAGGTTTGGGAAATTGAGGTTCGAGATTATTGCTCATGGGCATGCGTCCGATTTTCATCCACCCCTGTCAGGCAATAATGCAACCCATGGGAGACTGCGGGTGCTGGTGCTCGGCCAGCTTTCAGCCAGCAAAGGCGTTGCCTTGTTGCTGGATGCCATTGATGAGATTGTTTCATTCGCCGATGTGTTTTTACTGGGGTGCGGTGAACTGGGCGAGTATTTCAGGGGCAGGAAAAATGTCCATATCGTTTCCCGTTATGAGGTGAATGAGTTGCCAGGCCTGGTGGCGGATATTGCCCCGGATATCGGCCTGTTGTTGAGCATCTGGCCGGAAACTTTCAGTTATACTTTGAGCGAATTGATGCAGCTTGGCATTCCTGTTCTTGCAACAAATGTGGGTGGCTTCGCCGACCGGATCGAGCCGGAGGTAACTGGCTTTCTGACGGAGCCGGATGCCGCAGTATTGAAGGCGAAGCTGCGTTTACTCAACGAGGACAGGGAAGCGATTCTCCGGGTGCGCTCCAATCTGCTGGTGTTAAAACCTAAAACCCCTGGTGAAATGGTGGCCGAATACCATCGGCTGTTGCCTTTGCCTTTAGCCGATTATGCAAGGTATCCCTTGCGGCAGCGTTTTCAGGAGCGGGCAGATATTTCCCGTGGTTTTAGGGATCAGCTTGTTTTGTCCGGGCAGTTGCTGCTGTCCGGCATGTGGAAGGAGGTTAACAGACTAAATTTAATGCTAGGACTGAAGGAAGATGTTTTGCGCCGAAGCGAAAGTAAGCAACTTCAGAGCCAGCAAGTGCTGGAGGAGAAAAGCCGGCAGTTGGAGGAGGTGGATCGGCAGTTGGAGGGGAAGGATCGGCAGTTGGAGGGGAAGGATCGGCAGTTGGAGGAGAAGGGTCGGCAGTTGGAGGGCAGGGATCGCGCGATCCAATCGAAGGATGCGCTGCTGTCGGAAATCTATTCATCCACCAGTTGGAGAATTTCGCGCCCCGTACGCCGGGTTGGATTTTGGGTGAGGAAACTGAGAATTCTCGTGCGCTGCCTCCTTCCTTTGGCTATGCGTCCAAAAAGCGCACCTTCCGAACTATTCAAGTTGTTCAAGATTTGGCGCTCATCTGGCATGCTGGCGTTAAAGCAAAGCTTGATTCGTCTTCCCACGGCAGGGCTGAGTAATGATGCGTTGGAAAAGAGCCGACCGGAATTCGCGCTGAAAATTAAACCCGAAATTCTGGCACGCATCCACGACATGGCTTCACCGCCGCTGATATCTATTCTGATACCGACCTATAACACTCCCGAGGCTATGTTGAGGGAGACGATTCAGTCGGTGTTGGATCAACTCTATCCGAACTGGGAGTTGTGCGTTGCGGACGATGCCTCGACACAACCTCATGTAAAGAAGGTCCTGCAGGAATATGTGGCGCAGGACTCGCGCATCAAGTTGTATTTTGGAAAAGAAAACCAGGGCGTATCTCATGCGTCCAACATGGCATTGAGCCTTGCCAGTGGCGAATTTGCAGTGCTGCTGGATCATGACGACATCCTTGAAGAGCAGGCTATTTACCGTGTGGCCGAGTGTGTGCAGGCGGAGCAGCCTGACATGGTATATTCGGATGAAGCGCTGATTTCGGGCGACGGTTCGGTGGTAAAGGATTATGTTTTCAGGCCGGCTTTTTCTCCCGAATTGCTGCGTTCCCATCCATACATTGTGCACATGGTTGGATTCAGAACCCAGCTGTTAACGGACATCGGCGGGTTTGACGAAAGCCTGTCCATATCGCAGGATTACGACCTTGTTTTGCGCGCCAGCGAAAAAGCGCAGAGCATTGTGCATATTCCAGAGATTCTTTACCGCTGGAGAATTCATGAAAATTCTGCCGGACATCAGAAAATGCATCAGGTTATGGAAGTCTCAAAGGGCGTATTGAGGCGTCATTTGGAGCGATGTGGCGAAAAAGGAGCAGTTGTGGATGGTGTTGGGTTCAATTTTTTTGACATACGCTATCCCTTGGAAAGTAATTTGAGAGTTTCGATCATTATCCCGACCAGGAACCACGGAGATCTGGTGCGACAATGCATCGAAAGCATTGAACGTACGGTACGCGACATCCCTTTTGATATTGTGCTGATCGATCATGCGTCAGATGAAGCGGAATCTCTTGAGTATTTCGAAACTTTGAAAACGAGAATTCAAGTTTTGCGATATGAAGGGCCTTTCAATTTCTCAGCTATCAATAACTGGGCGGTGTCCAGATTAATCGGCGAATACTCGCATTATCTTTTCTGTAACAATGACATCGAGGCGATCGAACCCGGCTGGCTGGAAAGGATGATGGAACTTGGGCAGAAGCCTTCTGTCGGCATTGTTGGGGCCAAGCTGTATTATCCGGATCGCAAGACTATCCAGCACGCCGGCGTATGTGTGGGTGCTTTCGGCCGAGCCGAGCATTATGGCAAATTTGTACGTTTGCCTGATGACAGGCTTGAACCAGGATATTTGGGCAGCCTGGTCATCAATCACGAAGTCGCAGCGGTGACGGCAGCTTGCCTGCTAATCAAGAAGGAGGTCTTTGCCGAGATTTGTGGGTTCGATGAGGATCTTGCAGTTGGCTTTGGGGATGTGGATCTTTGCCTGAAGGTCGGTGAGAAAGGGTATCGAATTCTATTTTGTCCTTATGCACAATTGGTGCATCACGAATCCCTCACGCGGGGGAAGAGCACTGAAGACACTCACCCTGAGGATAGTGCGTATTTCCTGAGAAAATGGAAGAGTCTGCTAGAGGCAGGCGACCCTTATTTCAACCCCAGTTTATCTTTATTCAGTACAGCTTGGCATGTCAAGCTTCCAATGACCCATGATCTGGTGCTCCGCCGCAGGTTATATAGGCCCGACCATGCAAGGGCGCGCCAGGAAATAGTGCATTCCCGTTCAGACGTGCAATGAGTATCGACCGGAAGAATGTTTGTGCGGTGGTCGTTACCTATCAGCCAGACACGGCTTGTATTACAGCTTTACTGAATGCTGTGCTGCCGCAAGTGGGCGGACTTGTCGCGATAAACAACGGCCGGCCATGGACGGTTGTGTTGCCCGATTTTGCGGAACACGGCGCCGGATGTTTTTCCGTGCTGGATATGGGACGAAATCTGGGAGTTGGAGCAGCCCAAAACAGGGGGATCGAGTGGGCAAAACATCACGGCTATTCGCATGTAATTCTGTTCGATCAGGACAGCGAACCGAGCCGGGATATGGTGGAAAAACTTCTTGCGGCGTGGGCAGAACTTTCCAGGTCTGGTTCACCGGTCGCCGCGGTGGGTCCCAGGCTGGTAGATCGGAGAGATGGATGGCAGGCGCCTTTTGTAACATTTGGTGCGTTTGGTGTGAAGCGCGCCGATTGCGATAAAACCGGATGGCCACAAACGGATTTCCTGATTTCCTCCGGAATGTTGGCAGCGATCACGGTCTATGAAAAAGTCGGCATGCTGGATGAGGGTTTATTCATAGACAACGTGGACCTGGACTGGTGTTTCAGGGCACGGCAGCATGGGCTGAACTTATACGGCGTCTGCGAGGCCGGTATGGTGCACCAGATCGGCGACGCAAAGGTTTGTGCTTCGGTGTTTGGGCGCACCTACCCAATCTATCAACAACAACCGTTGCGGCAGTATTACATCATGAGGAACCGGATTTTGCTTTATCGGCGCGCCTACAGCCCCTACGCATGGATAATTCAAGACGTTGTTCGGGCAGCAGGGAAGGGGTTGCTTACGCTGGTTTTCTTTTCTCAGCGACGGCTAAATTTTCAAATGATGCTAAGCGGCTTGGTAGACGGCTTGTGCAACAAGAGTGGGGAATATTTGTCATTGCGCTAGCGGCAGCGAATGCGGACACTGGTTCGGGCAATGCAGGCGGCGCGGCGGTTACGCTGTTTCCGCGCGGAGCATGGGAACGATGAGGAGAGTCTCATTGTTTGCTGACTTATGAGTAAAAAATAAGGGATGCTGGTTTCATGAATACAGATGCAGAATGGTTTCAGCATGGCATTGCGCGGCAGAATGCGGGAGATCCTTTCGAGGCGATCAATTGTTATGGCCGGGTGATTGCTCTGGGCGGGAAATCTTTCGGGGTGTATTACAACCTGGCATTTGCCCTGCATACCATAGGAAAAGAGGATGAGGCTCTGGCAAATTATACTGAAGCCGCTCGCCTGAATCCGAGCTTTGCCGATGTACATAACAATATGGGCAATATTTTCCATAAACGCGAGCGTCTGGAAGACGCGCAAAATAGTTATGAACGCGCACTGGCGATCAATCCTGGTCTGGTTCAGGCGCACTTCAACCTGGGACTGGTGCTGAAAAAGTGCGGGGCGCTGACGCAGGCGGTGGAGCATTTTCGCGCCGCATGTCAATTGTCCCCCATCTACGCGGAGGCATGGAGCAATCTGTGCGGCCTGCTTTTGGGTCTCAAGCGTACTGAAGAGTGGCTGGAAGCGTTTATTGCCTATGAGAAAACAGCACAACCCTCATCCTTTCTGGTATTAACGGGGTTGGCGAGTTGCCGTCACTTGGGAGATTTTGCGCGCGAACAGCGTTATCTGGAGCAGGCGCTTGACTGGCAATTTGGCCCGGACGACATGGGAATGGCATCCCAGTTGCTCGGCTTGATCCAGTATTTCGATGTCGGGCAGGAGCAGTTGCTTCGACTATATCAGCGCTACAACACGCTTGTGTCACGGAGCCATCCAGACAATGTGCCATTCCTGCTGCCGCGCCGGACATGTGGCGATAAACTGCGGGTGGGTTATCTTTCCCCGGATTTTCGCACGCATGTGATGGGTCTTCTCATGGCTGAGGTTTTCAAGCGTCATGATGGCAGCCGGTTTGAAATTTATGCCTACTCCCTCGCCGAACCTGTACTTGACGATGCAGTCACGGCAAGTTTTAAGGCGCTAAGCCACAAGTTCGTCCCCGTTGTCAGATTAAGCGAGCAGCAGGTCGCGCGGCTCATCGCGGAAGATGATCTGGATATTCTGGTGGATCTGGGGGGGCATGCGGCTTATGCCAGGCCGGCCATCCTGGCGTATAAGCCGGCGCGCATCCAGATTACCCATATGGGCTACCATGGTGCGCTTGGACTCGATACGGTTGATTACAAGCTCACGGATGCCTGTGCCGATCTGCCGGAAAACGCCAATTTTCTTGTCGAGAATTTGTTGTTCATGGAAGGCTGTGTTTTTCCCTTTCGCCATGTCGAGCCTGCACGAGATCACGGCTATTCACGGGCGGCCCTGGGTCTGGAAGGCAAGGTCGTGTTCGGCGTGTTCGTGAATATCATGAAGTTGAGTCCGCGCTGCCTGTCCGTTTGGCGCGAGGTTCTGGATGGAATTGAGAATGGCGTGCTGGCATTTTCTCCCCTGGATACGGGGGAATATCCTGGCTTTGTGCGGCAAGTGAAGGCGGCTGGCATTCCTGAGGAAAAAATTGTTTTTATACCGTCCTCCAAAGACGAGAGCATGGGGCGGGCTCGCTATCATCTGGTGGATATCGTGCTGGACACTTTTCCCTATAGCGGCGGAGATACCACGCTTGCCGCCCTCGATATGGGGGTACCCGTCGTCACACTGGCTGGGAAACGCCATAGCGAAAGAACTTCTTATAGCATTCTGAAAAACCTGGGAGTTGAATCCACCATTGCAGCCAGTGAGCAGGATTTTGTCGCCATTGCCCATCGCCTGGCGACTGACCATGCATTCCGCGAAAGCGTAAAAAACAAGATACAGGCAGGGCTGAAAGATTCGCCGCTGGTGGATATGGATGGTTATGTCCGCCATCTTGAAGGCGCTTATTTGCGCGCTGTGGAAGAAAAAGCGCTCTTTTCCGGTACTGCTGGAAAGCTGGCCGCGGAGGAACTGAAATCCCTGTTTCAGGAGGCGTTGCGGCTCCATCAGGCAAATCTATTGCCGGAAGCAGAGAATCTTTATCGCCAGGTGCTGGAGGATCAGCCGGAATACGCGCCGGCTTCCTATATGCTGGGTATGTTGCTCAAAGCGCGAAAGGAAATGGAACTGGCTCGCTCCTTTCTCGATCTGGCAACCAGGCATGCGCCGCACTATGCCGACGCCTGGGCTGCGCTGGGACGGCTTGATTATGCCGATGGCAGATACGCGGAGGCGGTCGATGCTTTTCGCCATGTACTCGCTGCCAGACCAAAGTCGATAGAAATATTGAATGATCTGGGCTTGGCACTGAGCCATCTGGGGCGGACAAAAGAAGCCGTTGAAATATTGCGCCAGGCGATTGCCGCCAAACCCAACGACGCTGATAGCCATTTCAACCTGGGTGTGGCTTTTCAGAAGCTGTCCATGGTGAACGAGGCAGTCGCCGAGTACAACCGGGCCATCATGTTGCAACCCGACAACTCAGATGCCTATTTTAATCTTGGGGTGGCGCTACAGGAGTTCGGGCAGGGGGAAAGGGCTGCGGGCTATTATCGCCGGGTGCTGGAGCTGCAGCCCGGGAACGCCTCGGCATATAAAGCATTGGGCGAGGTATTTCTGGCGGATGGTAAAATTAATTTATGGCTGGAAAATTTCCGGCAGTTTGAACGGCATTGCGAGCCGGGCTTACAGCTTGCCCTGTATGCTCTCGAGACGTGCCAATACCTTGGCGCGACGAAAAAAGGCGAACTCTATCTTAATGGATTGCTGAAAGAGGCATACCCCCCCAGGGATCAGAACGATTTGCTGGATGGCCTTTCTCAACTATTGTATTTGCTGCTGTTTTTCGATGTGGGCGAGCGCCAGATGTTGCATCTCTATGAGAGATACAACCTGGCGCTGAAACAGGCATTTCCAGAGCGCATGGTTTTGCCTGAAGTACGCAGCCCCGGAAAAATCCGTCTGGGCTACCTTTCGTCCGACCTGCGCAATCATGTCATGGGGAAAATGATGTATCAGGCAATCAGCCGCCATGACAGATCCCGTTTCGAAATTTATTGTTATTCCCTGTCTCACGTGCAGGATGAATGGACCGACAAGTTTGTTGCAGCCAGCCATAAATTCGTCAAACTTAAAGCGCTGGACGATGTTGCGGCGGCGAATCTGATTGCACAGGACGAGCTGGACATACTGGTGGATTTGTCCTCTCATACCCATGGTGCCTCCCCGTGTATCCTGGCGATGAAGCCGGCGCGAGTGCAGATCACGCACATTGCAAGCGCCGGCGCAGTGGGATGTGATGCGATCGATTACAAGCTGACCGATCATTTTGCCGATGTGCCGGATAGCCAGAATTACCTGATTGAAACACTGCTGCCGATGCAGGGTTGTGTTTATCCTTATCGCCATATTCCTCCCGCCCGGGATCACGGCTATGACCGGAACAAGCTCGGATTGCCCGAAAATGCGGTGACGCTGGGAGCGTTTGTGACCTTGATGAAACTGAGCACGCGCTGCCTGGAGGTATGGCGCGCAGTACTGGAGAGCTTGCCGATGGCGTATCTGGTGTTTTCTCCCTTGAATGCGGAGGCGCGGCCATATTACCTGAAGCGGGTAAGGGAAGCCGGGATTGACGCCTCGCGTGTCGTGTTCATACCCGTCGGAACAGATGAATCCGTTAATCAGGCGCGTTACAGCGTGGTGGATATTTCCCTCGACCCTTTCCCGTTCGGCGGTGTGAATGGAACGCTTGAAGCATTGGACATGGGTGTTCCAGTGGTAACCTTGTGCGGCAAGCGTCATGGAGAGCGATCGTCTTTCAGCATTCTGAAAAATCTTGGGGTGACAGAGACGATTGCACAAAGCGGGCAGGAGTACGTCGAGATTGCTGCGCGCCTGGCAACGGATCGGTTGTTTTACGCAGCCGTTAAAGAAAAAATTATGACGGGTATTGCGCAGTCTGAGTTGGTGGATATGGACAGCCACACACGCAACCTCGAAGCGGCATACATCAAGGCGCTCAGGAAAAAGGGTATAGAGTGGACGCAACGTGAATAAATCCAAACCCGCCAAATTGCCAGAACTTACTGGTGTTCGCGGGCTGGCTGCACTTTGGGTGTGGTTATATCACGCCTGGTTTGTCGCAGGTTCTCCTCCGGTTCGTGTTGAATCAATCGGGCTGAAGCTAACGCAGATATTCTCCATAGGCTGGGTCGGCGTTGACTTGTTCTTCGTCCTTTCCGGATTCGTCCTTGTTTGGCCTTTTATTGGGCATGATGCGCGCCCCTTTTCTTTTTCAGCATTCATGTGCAGGCGCGCCTTGCGCGTATTGCCGGCATACTACGCACAAATGGCATTGCTGCTCGCTCTCGCGGCGGCTGGTTTTATGTGGGATTTGCCTTCTTGGAAGAATACGTTTGCGCACGTTTTGCTTCTCCACAACCTGAATGAAAAATGGTCATCTGCTGTCAACGGGCCATGGTGGACGATGCCCATCGAATGGCAGTTTTACCTGATTTTTCCGGTATTGATCGCGCTGCTGCTACGCTTTGGTGCGTGGCGCGTGTTGCCTTGCATGGTGGCGGTAACGCTTGCATGGCGCTACGGCTCCTTCCAATGGCTGCATTTGTATTTACCGGCAGCACCAGTCGGAATCAAGGTATGGTTGCTTGGCCAATTGCCGGGTTACATCTGCGAGTTTTTTTCCGGCATGGTTGCAGCGTGGTTGGTAGCGAAGCTGTGGCCTTTTCTGGATGGTGTATGGTGGCGAGCGCGGCTGTCCCTGTTGGCATTCCTTTTAGGTGGAACCCTGTCGATTGCCTGGATGTATGCGCTGGATTTGAATTTCGAGGTTTATTGGCAAGGCAATTGGTTGCTGTTCGTGTGGAACATTGGTGTTGGTTTCCTGTTTGCGCTGCTTCTTTTTGGTCTTGCACTGGGCGAAAAGTTTGTGCATGGATTGTTCGCCAACAGGGCCATGCTATGGCTGGGTGAAATAAGTTATAGCCTGTATCTCTGGCATTTCGTCGTACTCGAGATGATGATTCACTTCGGGATGTTTGGCGAAGGATCGCCCGAAACCAGATTGATTCGCGTCAGCCTTTACAGCATCGGCCCCGTATTGCTGGTTGCCTCGCTATCGTGGTGGCTTACAGAACGCCCTTTCCTGCAATACCGAAAGGAAACCGCGACCAACCGGCTATCCGGCGCCGTGGGATGGGTTGTACACCGGCCCTGGGTAACTGCCGCTATTGCCGGATCAGCGCTGGTTTCCGGTATTGCCATCGCCGAAAATCATCTGCGTCCGGCAAATAGTGAACTGGCATCCTGCACACAACGCGGCTATGTTGACATGCCCCAAAAATTGACCGCTGCCGACGATACCGTTCATATTTCCGGGTGGGCCTACGACTGGGATCCGCATAACCGCATCCGGCGCATCGTCTTGTCGTCCGGCGGAACGGATTTTGCTGAAGCGACACTTGGGCAGCTTCGGCAGGATGTCGTCGCCGCGCTTTCCGGCTGCCGGGTAGGACAACCCGGATTTGAAATGCGACTTCCCTTGGTGCGCATACCATCTCGCACCGATCCGGTGATCGTTCATGCCGAACGCAAGGACGGTGAGAGGTTTGAGATTGGTCGCATTCCATGGACATAGGTGGCGTCATAAAGGGTTCTGATTTATGTACGGACATAAGGACAGGCATTGCTGGCAAGATACGCGTTGTTCAAGATGATTCAAGCCGAATTAATTGGTGGATATAGACAGCCACACGCGTAATTTTGAAGCGGCCTACATTCAGACGCACAGGGAACAAGCAGTGGAAGGATTCAATGAGCTGTTGGAGTAATCAATATCCCGGGTTAAGAGAGATGGGGTCTCGATGGATGTGAACGAGATGATGGAACGCGCTACCTTGCTTCACCGCTCCGGCAAGCTTGAAGACGCTCACCGGCTGTATATGGAGATATCACAGAGCACACCTGGTTTTGCCGAGGCATGGCAACGGCTGGGCCTGATAGCGCAAGCAGCAGGACGACTTGACGAAGCGGCAGATTTCATGAGGAAAGCGGTTCGGCTGGATGAGCGGCAGCCGCTTTACTTTGTTGGCCTGGGCCAGGTTTTGCAGGACCGGAACGAACTTGGGGAAGCGGAAAAACTGTTCAGGCAGGCGCTGGCGCTTAATCCCAATCTGGCCACGGCATACAACCATCTTGGACTGGTTTTGCAAAGTGAGCGGCGCTTCGATGAAGCGCTGGAATGTTTTCGTGAAGCGGTCCGTTGTCATCCGGGTTACGCACGCGCCTTCAATAATATGGGAAATCTGCTCAAGGTTAAAGGCGATTTGCCGGAGGCCATAAGCTGTTTCCGCGAAGCGGTCCGACTAAGTCCTGATTATTTGTTGGCGCTGCTTAACCTTGGCCAGGCCTTGCAGGAGTCCGGTGATATGGCTGGCGCGGAGGAAAGTTACCGTCAGGCCGTGAAAGTTGCCCCTGACGATTTTCGGGCGCACTCTGGTCTGGGGTGGGCGCAAATCGTGCAAGTGAAGCTGGATCAAGCAGAGAAAACACTCAAGCAGGCTCTGGCACTGAAGCCTGACAACGCCGCGCATCTGAGTTGGCTGGGTTATGTGTTGCGTGAGCAGGGCAAGATGGACGAATGCTTTGCTGCTTATCGCCGTGCTTTTGAACTGGATGCGGATAATCTGCAGGCTTTGTTGGGGATGTGTCTTGCGCTGCCTCCCATCTATTCCAGTTACGACGATGTTATTGCTTCACGTCGGCGATATGAAGAAGGCCTGATGCGATTAAAAAAGGAAGCCGGACGTTTCAAATGCCTGCCAGCAGCTCAGGTACTTGCCCAGCTACAATGGGGGAGCTTTTATCTTGCCTACCAGGGGCAGAATGACCGTAAATTGCAGTCAGAGTATGCAGGTTTTGTCGCGGATGTTCTGTCTGGCGTTGTACCCGAGTTTTTTGAGCCTATTCCGCATGATAATAATGCGGCTAACGGTCATGGCAGGCATGCCGTCCTTGATAATGAAACCGGCCATGCCCGTTTCCCTCTCCCCATCCCTCTCCCGCAAGCGGGCGAGGGGGCAAACGAATCGCTGCGCGAGTTTCACGTTAAGCGCAGGCTTAGGGTGGGATTCCTGTCCAGTTTCTTGCGGGAATGCACGGTTGGATCCTATTTTAAAAGCTGGATTACCTTGCTTGATCGCGGGCACTTTGAGATTTTTGTTTACTATACCGGCCATTGGCGCGATGCTGTGACCAAGGAAATTGAAGCGTCTGTCGAGCACTATGCCCGGTTGATCGGCGTGGGAGCGGCTGAAATTGCCCGGCGCGTCAAGGGCGACAGCCTGGATGTATTGATATACCCGGAAATGGGCATGGATGTGACAGGGTGCATGCTGGGGGCCATGCGCTTGGCTCCGGTTCAGTGCGTGGCTTGGGGACATCCCGTCACTACCGGTCACCGCAATATCGATTATTATTTGTCATGCGCTTCGATGGAACCCGAGAACGCGCGCGAGCACTATACCGAGAAACCGGTCTTGTTGGGCGGCATCGGTACGAGCTATGCGAAACCGGCCTGCTTATCCACTGCGGATCGGAAGCGTTTTTCCCTGCCGGCGAAACGGCATCTGTACCTTTGCCCGCAGTCCCTGTTCAAGATTCATCCTGATAACGACGAAATTTTTCTGGATATTCTGGAACAGGACCAGAAGGCGACACTGGTTTTTTTTCAAGGTATGTTCACGACGGTCACCCAGGCTTTTATGGCGCGCCTGGAGCGAGGCATGACAGCGCGCAAACTGGCGGTTCAAAAGCGTGTGATTTTTCTGCCGCGCATGGGTCATGACGCGTATTTGCAGGTCAACCGCTCGTGTGACGTGATGCTCGATACGCTGCACTGGTCAGGGGGAAATACCTCGCTCGACGCACTCGCCTGTGCGTTGCCCATGGTGACACTGCCGGGAGAGTTCATGCGGGGGCGGCAGAGCTATGCAATGCTGAAGGCGATGGGGCTGGATGAACTGGTTGCGCGTGACAAGAGCAGTTATATCGCTATCGCGTTACGTCTGGGAACTGACGCTGCATGGCGGAAGGGAATTCAACAGCGTATAGCGCAGAATATCGACAGATTATTTGAGAATCAAGAACCGGTAAAAGAATTGGAACGTTTTCTACTATCGCGGTTTTCTGTTTGTATAGGCCAATAAACATGTGCGGACAATGGCATGTTTTGGCACTTACTCCTATCTGCCCACGATGATCTCCATCATTATTTGCAGCATTACTGCCCACAAGCTTGCTTTGGTAACTGCAAACTTTAAAGCCGTTCTTGGCGCCGCCCCATACGAGATAATAGACATACACGATGCCAAATCCTTGAGCGAGGGCTACAACCGGGGTATCGCTCGCAGTCGTGGCGACATTGTCATTTTTTGTCACGACGATATTGAGATACTTACGCCAGCGTTTTATCAACTGCTTTGCAACCACCTTGAAACCTACGACATAGTCGGTTGCGCGGGTACCGATTGTTTGATCGAAAGCGCATGGGCCGCTGCTGGCGACCCGTTTACTCATGGGGCAGTTGCCTATCCGGCTATCGACGCATGGCCGTGCGATCGCTATAATTTGCTGGTGTGGGGCGGCATCAACGTGTTAGAAGTACCTGAAATCCAGGCGCTGGACGGATTCTTAGTAAGGAGAGTAGTCCTGAATCGTGTTAAATTTGATGAAGTCAATTTTGATGGATTCCATGTGTATGACACGGACTTTACGTTTGCTGCGTATTTGTCAGGCTTTCGGCTGGCTGTTTGCAAGGATATCCTGATTGCCCATCAATCCGGCGGGAATTACAATGTAAAATGCCATGCCTATGGCGCACGACTTGTAGAAAAATATCGGGATCGTTTAACGCCGCTGGCGCGCAACAAATCCCAAGCCGGACTCGCAAGAAATCTGGATCGATCCAAAATCTTGCGGTTGATTAAACAAGCGGGTTGAATATTTCACGGCTTGCACTAACCGGCTTTTTTGGTGAAAATCCCCCCGCTCCCACTCAAGCCTGACCGGCCTCCAAAATGAAGCAAACGCCAATCCACTTTACCTACAATTCCGACGTCCTGAAGATGATGCCAAACAATCTCAAAAGGGTGGTTGAGGTCGGATGCAGCAGCGGCAGCCTTGCAAAAGCCTATGTCGGCGTAAATCCCGATTGCCACTATACCGGGATAGAAATCGATGCGGAGTATGCCGAGGTTGCGCGGCAATTCTGTAGAGAAGTAGTGAGCGGAAATATCGAGCACTTTGAGGAGGAAAAATTTCTCAAGCTTTTTCCATCGGATTGCTGGATTTTTGGCGACGTGCTCGAACATTTATACGACCCATGGGCGCTGCTTAAACGCATCAGGCCGCAGCTTGCGCCGGATGCGCAGATCATTGCCTGCATTCCCAATGCCCAGCACTGGAGCATACAGGTCAGCCTCAACTGCGGGCAATTCCGCTACCAGGATCAGGGACTCATGGATCGCACACATATCCGTTGGTTTACCAGGATCACCATGATTGAGATGTTTGCGTCGAGCGGTTACAAAATAATTGAAGCCGGGGCCAGGACTTTTGATGAACCGAACCGTGAGAAAATTCTTCCGTCCATTAGAGCCATGGCGCTTGCCAGCGGTGCAGATCCGCAGCAGGCGGTGAACGATGCGATTCCGTTTCAATGGGTGGTGAGAGCGGTGCCGGCATAAGCGCCTGACGGCATAGACTTTGCCCAGAGGAGGAAAGTATATGGATGATGTGTTTGAGATTTGAGCAGTCGTTTTTTGATAAAGGAAAGTGATGTCGTTGTCCTGTATCTATATGAAACCTGCTACTTGGGTGGCGTATCGGAGTTTTGAAGCTGCTGTGCGAGAACGGCCAAACTCTTTACCACGGATTTCATCCATCGCCCCGTGAAAATTATCGGCATATCCAGAAAAGGATAGAGGTGGAGAATATCTCAATAATCAATATGCCTCTGAACAATTTTCAGCAAATGCACGCGCCCCCTCCCTTGCGCGCGTAGCGCGCGGGGTAACCAGCGACTTAGCTGCGGACTTTGGCAGCTTAGTCGAGTGGCTAGTTGTTTCATCCAGAGGGCTGGGGAGGGGGTTTGCCTGTTTGATCTCCATCGTTTTCCCCCATCCCAACCTTCCCCCGCAAGCAGGGGAAGGAGTGACACCAGCAAGTGGCTGAGAATAGTTCAGAGGCATAATAATCAATGATGCTGCTGTAAGGTATAAGCCAGATCAATAATGAGCCTCATGCAAAAGTCAGAAATCGGAATTGCGAGGCCACCGCGTTCGCCTGCTGGGAGCGATTTTTCATCGAGGGCGGGATTACTTTGGCCGCGCGGTTAGCTTGATGGTATATTTGCGTTCCGATATTGCGATGCCAACGTCCGCTTAAGTTGCAAACAAAATGGCCCCTTACCAGAGACTACCCCGCACCGGTTCTTCTTCATTTTTATCAAAGGCCAACTTGGCCATTCTCTTGATGTTGGCAGGAGCAATCGCTGTCAATATCAGCAGTTCATTGCGCCATTTTTCTGCCGCAGTAGTGTTTGATTCGTTAAATGTATATCTCCCCTACGCGCGCGCGCTGCTGACGGATAAGCTGGCCTTTTTTTTGGACGCGCGTTCTTTGTACGTTGCCCCAATGGCCTATATCTACCCGGCATTTTTGGGAGCCGACCCTGATGCTATAAAAATCGGGAACACGGTACTTTCATGCATGATTGTGCTGATTATGTTCCGGCTCGGCTCACTGCTCCATTCCCGCCCTGCGGGAATCGCAGCGGCCTTCCTGTACGCAGCGTCGCCCATCCTGTCCGAATTCAAGCCGGTTATTCTCAGTGAACCCCCGTTCATTTTTTTCACCTCCCTATGGCTGATGGCCGTGGCAGAAATCGTGTGCGGGCGTAAAGCTTTTGTTCCTTTAGCCGGAATCGCGTGCGGACTCATGATCCTGACTCGTGGAACCTATATCTATTTCCTGTATGCGACCTTGGCCATAACCCTGTTCATGTGCTGGAAAGGATCCATGCAGCAGACGGGCAGACAATTGTTTGCCGCCCATTCGCTGGCCTTGTTTTTCCCTCTCGTCGTTATTGCCAAGAATTGGATGGCTTTCGGCTATCCCGGATTGGCAACCGGCATAGGGGCCGCCCTCTACTTCGGAAGCCACCCCCTAACAGAGGGTTACGAACCCCCCTATTTTTTACTGGGCTACGATATTGGTGCTGTCCACCATGAACTCGACCCCCGCTCCATCGAGGGCGACAGCCTTCTAAAGGGGGTTGCCATTTTGATGCTGAAACAGCAAACCTTCTCTCACATTATGGCGGTATACTTTCAAAAAGCATTCGCTTTCATTTTTACAACCAAGGCCGTTCTTCCCGACACGGTCTGGAATCTGCGCTCCCTGCGCATTTTTGAAGTCATTCTTGCTGTGATAGGGCTGTTCTCGTTGCGGTCTCGTTTGATGCGCTGGTTTCTCGTTAGCGCATTGGTGTACCAGATACTCGTGCATATACCTATGCTTTACAATCCTCGTTACAGCGTGGGCGCCCTTGAAATCCCCCTGATTTTGCTCGCCGCAATAGGCTTAACGCATCTGCTAACCGGCTGGAAGCACCGGCCCCGCCCCATGCTGAAACTTGCCTCGGTTTCCATTTTCATCATCGCTGCGATTGCCGCAGGCGAGTTGCACCGGCGCTACAGCCAAGCGCTAATGCCGGATATTCTCTCGGTACCCCACGTTGAAGTGTATCAATGGCCAAAAAAAGATCTCGCCACACTCACGGGAAATGGCGTGGTTGCACAGGGTAATGGCGCTTACCGTACTACTGAAAAGCAATGGAGCCTGGACATTCCGATACCGGAATTGGCACTGTCAAAAAATGAAGAATATTATGTTTACTCGATAAACATGACTGCGCGAACAAACCGCTTTGGTCGAAGCTGCGGTCTCGGTACGGTGTATTTTCGGACCGTGGACGAACCGGGGTTTGTTGAACCAAATAGCCTGCACTTTCGTATCGTATCCGATGGAGAGCCACACTATTACCATGTCAGCGCCACTTACGGCTTCTCACCCCTTTATCCGACCAAGGCGGGTTTCCTGCGCTTGGCCGGACACTGCCCCGGAAATAGCCAAATCCAGTTGGACAACATCGTGCTGTCCTTACCCAGGGTCGCTCAAACCTACCGAAACCTTTATCTGAGCCAGGCAAAATGAATTTTCCGAAACAACTGTATAAATGGACAGCCCTGACATGAACAGCTCCATCCATTCAAATGGATTGAAAAGCCCATTAACTTACCTGGAAAATCGTATCGCAGTTGTGATCCCCAGTTACCGCGTCACCCAGCATATTCTGGACGTCATTTCCGCAATTGGGCCGGAGGTATGGCGCATCTACGTGGTTGACGACAAATGTCCGGATGAGTCCGGCAGCCATGTGGAAACCCACTGCCGGGATTCCCGCGTAGTAGTGTTGCGGCATGAGGCTAACCAAGGCGTTGGCGGCGCCGTGATGACGGGTTACAAGGCTGCGATCGCGGATGGTGCTGAAGTGATCGTCAAGGTCGATGGTGATGGCCAAATGGATCCTGCTCTGATATTGAGTTTTGCGGACCCCATTCTCACCGGCGAGGCAGACTACACGAAGGGGAATCGCTTCTTCGACCTGGAAGAAATCCGTTCGATGCCCGCAGTACGCCTGTTTGGCAATGCAGTGCTGTCGCTTCTGACAAAACTATCTTCGGGCTATTGGGATTTGTTCGACCCCACCAACGGATACACTGCAATCCATGCTGACATCGCGCGGCATCTGCCATTCGGAAAGATCAGCAACCGTTATTTCTTTGAAAGCGATATGCTTTTTCGGCTCAATACGCTGCGTGCGGTTGTGGTTGATGTGCCTATGGACGCCAAATATGGCGAAGAAGTCAGCAACCTGAGAATCTCGAAGATCGTTGGCGAATTCCTCGTCAAGCATGCCCGCAATTTCGCGAAGCGTATTTTTTACAACTATTACTTGCGGGACGTTTCGCTGGCCTCCATCGAGTTGCCTTTGGGCATGCTGATGTTACTCGCCGGGACAGCTTTTGGCGGATGGCACTGGGTGATGTCGGCGCGTGGAGGTGTCGTCACGACGGCGGGTACGGTGATGCTCTCCGCGCTGCTCATTTTGATGGGGATGCAGTTTGTAATGGCCTTTTTGGCATATGACATCGCATCGGTGCCACGTCGACCGAGGCACAAGAGATTCCTGACAAAAAAATCCACGGATGAGGGTGTGCAAAGATGACCGTTCGGCAAATTTTACTTACCATTTTTACGGTTCTATTGCTGTCCATAGGACAGGTGCTCTTCAAGTATTCATCCGGAAAAATTGATATAGAGGGTAAGGGTATCCTTGCGGGATTTGTTTTCAATCCCGCCTTGATAATTGCCATGGCCGTTTACGCTGTGGCGACGATTTTATGGCTATTCGTCCTGAAAAGCACCCCGCTTAGAATCGCCTACCCATTTGCCGCACTGGCTTTCGTCATGGTGCCAATTTTCGCATTCGCCTTCCTTGGGGAAACTCTCCGGTGGACCACCTTTGCAGGTGCTGCGGTAATTATTCTGGGCGTCTATATCTCCTTACTTTGAAGCGTGAAGACCTGTCTATGAAAATGAAATGCTGTAGCTGCGGCGCAGATATGCGTACGGGGCTGGACAAGTGGCATTGGCAATGTGATGCCTGCGGCTACGAGGCCGCCGACTTAGTTCCGGCAATCAATGAAGCCTCAAGGCATTCCCTGGTTGATGAAGCTGGACGGGGAAACGGTTTGCGGGCATTGCGGGAACAAAACTTCCGCGATCTGCTTCATCTGATTTCGCGGCATTTGCCGCAAGGCCAACACAAACTGCTGGATGTCGGCGCGGCGCATGGCTGGTTCGTGAAAATGGCGTCAGGGCGTTTTGAAGCGCTTGGCATCGAACCGGATCATGCGGTTTGCCAAAAGGCAAGGGAGCAAGGCATTCCCTTGCTCGAAGGTTACTTTCCGGAGGTACTGTCCAGCGATGACCGGTTCGACATCATCGTCTTTAATGATGTTCTGGAACACATCCCGGATGTTGGGCAGACCCTGAAGGCCTGTAGTAGCCACCTGACAGATGGCGGCCTTCTGGTTCTCAACCTTCCTTCCAGCAACGGTTTTTTTTACAAGACTTCCAGGATACTGAGGCGACTGGGATCTTCCGGTGCTTTTGAACGCATGTGGCAGAAAGGCCTGCCATCGCCCCACTTGCATTATTTCAACACCATGAATCTGATCAAACTGACCGAGCAGCATGGATTCGAGCAAGCCTGTGTCGCCGACCTGCCATCAATTCGCTTCGCCGGGCTTTATGACCGTATAGCGTATGTCGGCGGCACGGGGCGACTGCACAATCTTCTCACATACCTTGCAGTAGCCATGTCCATACCTTTCATCAAGCAGTTTGACAGTGATATTGCGGTAATTATTGTCAGAAAAAATGCTGCGTCTGCCGACAAGTAAAAATAAGCTTCCCTCTGTTTTTCGTCTTGTTTGGCATTGAGCTATTTCTTCAGATACTGCACTGGTGACTTGTGGCGGAGTGTCGAGTGCTGCCGCTTCCGGTTGTGGAATACCCCGATGTATTCGAAGCTCGTTGCCGTCATTTCCGCTCGCGTTGCGCAGCGTACCCCATGCATTTTTGGAAGGCGAAGTTTCGGGGAAAGCTCAGACAGTTTTTTGGCTGATTTCCGGCTGATTGCTAAAGCAACATGAAACGGCTTAAACTGAGCTAACTTTGAAAGGACAAGACATGGGCATTACTTACGCAGATTTGAGACTGTCCAACGATGCGCGAGAAGACCTGGAAGAGATCAACGCCAGCGCAGTCGTAGACACCGGCGCACTGCATTTGTATATTCCAGAGCACATTGCAATACAACTTCAACTCAAAACAAGATCACAACGCGAGGTACAAACCGCAGACGGAAAATCACACTTGGTAGACTACGTTTCACCCGTAAGAATCTCAATGCTGGGCCGCGAGTGTGTGACTGGTGCGCTGGTGATCGGAAACCAGGTATTGCTAGGCGCAATCCCGATGGAAGACATGGATTTAATCGTTGAACCTGCAAAGTTACGAGTCAGCGTAAATCCATTAAGTCCAAACATTCCATTATCATTGGCAAAAGGCACGAAATAAATCTTTTTGGACAGCAAAATAAATCCTGAAGTGCCCAATTTGCAAACACGGCAATACACATGCAGGAGTAGCCAGCATTACGCTGGAAAGAGGACACACCACGGTAATGTTCAAACGGATTCCCGCTGAGGTGTGCGAGAACTGCGGCGAGGTCTATCACGATGCAAAAGTAACGCGACCATTGCTGCAGCAAGCCGATATTATTCCACCCACAACCAGATAAGAAGCAAATTTCATTACCATGCGTTATGATGGGATAGAGTTGGTTACGCAGCAAAGCGCGCAAAAAGAATCCATATGGCTCATGCCCATTCCATTTTCCATAATATAGGCGCTATCTGTCTGTACCGCCTGTTTGGGGAAAGAAACCGGGATGCTCCCGACCAGGTTATTTGAAACAATGGCCAGATATCTCACCAAAAAACTTGCATTTTTGCTGTTGGCGCTAGCCACCATCATTGTTATTACCGATTTTGCATGGCGAAGAGTGCATCCAGCATCACCCGCCTGCGAAGCGCGCGGTTCGATTGACGTGCCCAAAATAGTAGATGCGAGTTCGAATGGCATAGAAGGATGGGCGGCTGATGCTGCCGGAATAAACCGTGTCGAGATATGGGCGGGCGGAAAGTTGCTTGCCAGCGTCAAACCGGGCATCGTTAGAGCCGATGTAAACGCAGCTTTGCCTCTCTGTAAATTTCCCGCTTCTTCCGGCTTTTATGTTGTCACACGCGGCCTTATCCCGCCGTCCACTATTGAGTTGGAAATACGCGCGGTGAATGGCGGTGGCAAGGCGTTTACCATCGGCCATGTGCCAGTTGATTTCTCCAAACCTTTCGGCGTGCTGGACGTGACCGAGCCGATTGAGGCGGATGGACGCAACTTGATCAGTGGCTGGGCGGTGGCGGGGCAAGGGCCGGTGAAAGTGCGGGTGCTGGCGGGGGATATGGAGATGCTGGCGTTGCCGGCCAACAACCGGCGCAATGACGTTGCCAAAGTATTCTCTGCATGGCCGCAGGCGGCGACCAGCGGTTTTGAGGGGTTGTTGCCGATGCGCAAGCTGCCGCGCGGTAGCTATCGCCTGAGAATTCTGTTCGAGGATGGCAAAGGGCATAGCGGCGAAATTGCCGGGCCGCAGGTGGTCAACGACCTTCCATTTGGCAAGATGTTGGCGCAACACGATAAGATAATGCCACCCGGCAAAATCGAACTACGTGCATGGCTGGCGGATGAGGATGGCATCCGGTCTGCGCGCGTGGAAACCGAAACCGGTGCGCCGCTCGGACAGATGACCCTGATACATGGGAACAGGCCGCTGGCAGATCTTTCCGACCCCCGCTTTAAACACGTTAAGGCGGGCGATGCTCCGCTCAAAAAAGGTGATTTGTACGGTTTGCATGTGCCGTTCACGGCGATACCACCCGGCTTGCAGCGATTACAGGTGCGGGTGGAGGATAGGGTGGGTAATGTTGCGGTTTTGCCTGGACCGCTGGTGCTCGACAAAAACCTGGCGGACAAGCAAGCCTGCCCCGGCCAGAAACTGCGGGTGTTTTACCCCGGCGGGGATGTAAATTTTCGCGACAATTTTCGCCAGTTGCAGGAACTGCGGGGCATGGCGCAGGGCGGCTGTGTCGAGATCGGTTTTCGCGGACGTGTCGAATATATGCGCACCACCAACGGGAAGCCGTTCGATTACGCATTCGCCCCCGACTTTCCCGAGAGCCTGCGCAAGCGCAATGGCAAGGAAATGACCGGCGAATCCTTGGGTGAATTACTCAGAACTTCCCTGTACCTTCGCGCCCCCGTGATGATTACGCTGGATGGCGGCGTATGGGCTGATGCCAAGTTTGCTGCGCCGGATCTGGATATTGTTGACATGCTGGAGCAGGACGAGCGCACGGTGCAATGGAACCAGTTTGGCAAATCCGAGCCGGATGATGCGCTGAAAAATTTGGCTGGCGCCACGGAAAGCCCGGAATTGGCGCGCATGATGAGCCTGAACTGTTATAACCGCCGCTTCCTCGATTACAAAAAACGCAACCTGCAGGCGGCGGTGCGCGAAATTGTCAAGTTCAACCAGGCGCATCCAGAAAATTTCGTGATGATCAACCTCGACCCGGATGAATATATCAATCCGTGGTTCTACCTGACCCAATGGTACGACTACAACCCGGATACCTTGCGCCAATACCGCGAATGGCTGTTCCATCTAGGCCCTTATGCGGACGGCGGCAAACTGGCCTTCTCGCGGCATGAACCGGCGCTGACGCTGGATGAGGCGAGCCGCCTCGCCAAACAATCGTGGAAGGAGTTCGGCGCCGTCGAGCCGCCGCGCAAGGCCATAGATTACAGCGATCCGTGGCAGCAACTCTGGACGCAATTCAAGCGCCATCTGGTGGCGCGCCATTATGACGATCTCGCCGCATGGGCAGTGGAGGCAGGCTTGCCGAAGGAACGCATCTACACCAGCCAGACTTTCATCCAGCCGGATGTTGCGGTGAGCATTTCCGATACCGCAAATGGCTGGACCGACCAGGCTGGCGTGTCTATCGAGGGGGCCAAACCGCGCCAAGGCCATCTGGGCGCGATCCTTTACGGTCCAGCCAGCCGCAACGAAGGCAAGCCGCGCAGCGGCAGCAGCCTGATTGACAACATCAGGCGTGTCGATCCGGAGTGGGGCATGGTGGAATTCCATCCCGCCACCATCGCCTTTCCGGAAAAGCTGCCGAGCCACACCGAGTCGTACGCCACCATGCAGGCTCTGATCAATGGTGGCGCGCACTTCCTGTCGCCGATGTGGGGCAGCTATGCTGGCGACCGTGTGGTGCACCCCAACAACTTCAAGGCCTACGATGTCATGGAAGGCTCCGCCTTCGAGTACCAGTTCGTCTGGTGGCTGCGCGCGATGCAGGCGTGGCCTGCCGGCAGCCTGTATTACCCGTTCGGCAATGCATCGGTGAAAAGCACTGACGGCTGGACGGCTGCTGCGGGGACACATCTGGAAAGCAGCTATGGGGAATTGCGCCTGACAGGCGAAGGTGCGAGCCTGGAGCTGGTTTCACCGCAGTGGGAGGCGCACTACTTGACGATGCCGACTGAACTTGTTGTGTCCGGAAGTTGGCCGCAACAAGCGGTAGCATCTGCGGAAATGGCGCTGGATAATGGCAACAAGCTATCCTGCTCACTCCAGGCTTTGGGGGAAGGCAAGGCGCGTTGCGTGTTCCCGGCGGTTGCAGGACTGCAGATGTCACGTTTGAATCTTCAGTGGAAGTTTCCTGTAGCGCAGCAAAAAGCTGGCGCCACAGTAGATAGCGTGGCGCTTAAATTGACTGAGCAGCGATGATTTTAAAGATTCAAGAATGACCACCATGATGGAACCGCGATAGCGACCACGTCTTCGCGGCTGATTACCTGCGTATCAGTGCGGCGAACGATGTTGGATGATTTGCGTGTGGGTTACTCATGCAAACAACTCCGCTTCGGCGAGTGCTTTGCCTTGCGCATCTTTGCCAGAGAGAACAGGAGCAGCTTGAAGCCGCCAATCAATCGCCAAAGCCGTATCATTCCAGCGGATGCAGCGTTCATGTTCCGGATACCAGTAATCGGTGGTTTTATACAAAAACTCTGCTGTCTCGGAGAGAACAACAAAGCCGTGCGCGAAGCCTTCCGGTATCCACAACATGCGCCTGTTTTCGGCGGACAATTCCACTGTGACGTTTTGCCCGAAAGTAGGCGAACTTTTTCGTATGTCCACCGCAACATCGAGCACTGTTCCTCGCACCACGCGTACCAGCTTGCCTTGCGGGTGCTGTACCTGGTAGTGCAGCCCGCGCAGCACGTTTCTGGCCGATTTCGAATGATTGTCCTGCACAAAGTCCACATCGCGCCCTGTCAGCCCGGCGAATTTGCGCCGATTGAAGCTTTCAAAGAAGAAACCGCGGTCGTCGCCAAACACTTTTGGTTCGATAATCAGCAAATTTGGGATAGTGGTGGGAATGGCGATCATTTAAGTATTTTGGTTAAGTAAGCCGTGACAAAACAGGGCGCGATTATACCCAATGAATCCAGCAGTTCATATTGAGGTAGGCTGAAAAAAATGGATACCTCCTATGCGATGTTCAGCCACGGCGAAATGCCAACCGATATAGCAGGCGATCCAGCAAGTGATAAGCGGCGATTGCAGCAAAACGCAGCCATACGCCCACAACCACCAAGCCCATCAATAACCCAGGGTATTGATGCCGGAAAAACTTGCGGTAGAAACGTATCATTCCCTTGTGTTTGTTCCACTCGACAAAAATAGGCCTGGATTTGCTGCAATGGCCCTTGTGATGAATCATTCGCGCATCCGGCACAAAAAGAATTTCCCAGTTATTTTGGTGGAATCTCATGCACCAGTCCAAATCTTCGCAGTGCATGAAGTATCCTTCGTCCAACAACCCGACATTTTCCAATGCTTCGCGCCGAACCAGCATGCATGCCCCGGATATGGCTTCCACCACAACAGGATGGTCGGGTAGTGGCTGCTTGTGCAGCGCAAAATCGGAAAACAACCTGGGATGAAGATTACTCAATACGTTAAATCCGAACGCCCTGACGAAAGAGCGCCAGGGTGTCGGGACAGCGCGCCTGCCTCCGCTTTGCTCGGTGCCCTCTGGATCGGTAAGCAATCCGCCGACCATGCCAACATCGTCCGCACTATGCACTGCCTTAAGAAGAATCTGGATCGTATTGGTCTCCAGAATGCAATCCGGGTTAAGAAAAAGAACATGGTCGCCACCCGCAACTTTTGCGCCCAGATTGCAGGCTGCCGCAAAACCAAGATTGCGTTCATTGCAAATTATCCGTATTGCCGGATATGCGTTTTGCAATGCAGCAATGCTGTTGTCGGTAGAGGCGTTGTCCACCACGATAATTTGTCCGGCCTGCTGCCGCACAGATGCAATGCACTCCAGCAATATTTCTCCGGCGTTGTAATTCACAATCACGACTGAAATGTTGCAGTGGGCATCAGCAGTATCTGAACGTCGCTTCAGATAGGTTATGCCAGATGGATAGTGCCACGCTTTATACCAGTCTGTCGTTGCCTGCAGCCCCTGCTGCAAAGTAAATTTCGGCTTCCAGCCTAATTCCCTGCGAATGAGATCGTCATTGACGCGTAGCGAATCCACTATGCGCTCAACCGATTCGAGCTTGCCAAACAATCTGCCTAATCCGCGCAATAATTTCACAGGCAGAGGGAACAGTCTGGCAGGCCTTTCCAAGCCTGTGGCCGTCTGTCGCACCATATCCGAAATTGAAATATCCTCGCCATCACGCACCAAATAGGTTTTTCCGGCAGCAGCGGGATGGCTCGCGCAGGCGATCAAGGCATCCACCAGATTGCCCAAATAAATCAGGCTACGTTTGTTGCGCACACTCGCCAACGGCAGAGGAATGCATTGGTCCACCGCCGCCAACAGCTTGATGAAATTCCCTTTCACGCCGGCGCCATACACCAGCGGCGGGCGCACGATTGCAACCTCAAGGCCGGTTTCCTGCGCAACGCGCTGCAATATCTGTTCGGCCCGCCATTTCGAGGTGGCATAGGCATCCTGCGGGTCGGGTTTGTCGGATTCGACAAAGGGTTGCGTTTCGGTAGTCCGCTCCCCGTTTACCTTGATTGAGCTGACATAAACGAGCCGCTTTATCCCGGCTGCCGCTGCCTGACAGGCTAAATTGGCCGTGCCTTGCGTATTGACTTTGAGAAATTCCGCCAGCGGATCGGCGGCGGCATCTTTCATCACATGCACCCGCGCGGCGAGGTGGATTACCACATCCACATCACGCAGTGCCTCTGCCCAATTTGTTTCGTCATCAATTGCGCCGACTACCGCCACTTCAATATCGTCGGTTGGAGAATTCGCGGAACGCACCGCCGCGCGGACAGATTGACCTTGACGAAGCAATTCAGCACAGAGATGCTGGCCAACAAAACCGTTGGCTCCGGTAACTAAAAATCTCATATTTGTCCTGCTCCGGCAAGAATAACGGCATGAGTCTGGCGATCACTCATGTGTTGATCTCCCGCAAGCCTTTTTGTTCCGCTTCGAGTTTCAGTTCCTCTATCTTCGCGCACAGCCGCTCATATTCCTGCACCTTGTATTTGAGAAAATGCACGGTGATGCGCGCCTTCTCTTCGACGCCTTGAGGAGTAAGCAAATAGGCATACGCCAGTTTGTCGTCGTTGTTGCGGAAATTGTTGACCTTCAGGCAACCCTCCTCAATCAGCGCGTTGAGGCAGAAATTAATCTTGCCGAGACTGACACCCCACCGTTTCGCCAAATCTATTTGGGAACTACCAGGGTTATTCTCCAGGGAACCTCTAAAAATCCACATTTCATCCCAACTGATGTAACTACTAGCCATTCGACTAAGCTGTCAAAAGACGACAGCCAAGTCGCTGGTTATGCTGCGTTGCGTAAAAAATTTCTTGCTTACATATAAAACATATGCGGCGCGGCGAATTTTTTTCCGCGCCTTGCATTTGGGCGAACTCTGAATTTTTAGAGGCTCCCTCCAGTGTTTTGAGCAAGCCGTAGCGGGTGGTGTCGTCGAACATAATACGCGTTCAGCAGATGAACAGTTTGCATTACAACAGCCATAGCCCGAGACTGTCAAGGCGGCGGTGTATCAAACAGCGAGAATGGCTTATTCCGCAGCATTGAAGGAACTCTTTCCCAGGACGCTGAGTTGAAGGTGCCAGGCGCAGAGTTACTCAAAACCCTGTCTTTCCAAGGAGGCGATGTTTAACATGCTGAGATTGCAACATGTTTTAAGCCGAGCGCGAATGGTTGACCTGCACAAAGTCCGCATCGCGGCCTGTCAGCCCGGCAAATTTGCGCCGATTGAAGTTTTCAAAGAAATAACCGCATCTGCCGCCAAATACTTCTTGGTCCGATAATCAGCAAACCGGGGGCGGCAATTCGGGTCGCTTTCATCCGGCAATGCTCTTTTCTTTTAGCACCTGCATGAGGTAGTTGCCATAGCCGCTTTTCAGCAAGGGGGCGGCGAGTCTTTCCAGTTGTGCGGCATCAATAAACCCTTGACGATAGGCGATCTCTTCCGGGCAGGCGATCTTCAATCCCTGGCGGTGCTCGATGGTCTGGATGAACTGGCTGGCTTCGAGCAGCGATTCATGTGTGCCGGTGTCCAGCCACGCGTAGCCGCGCCCCATCATCTCGACGGATAACTTGCCGCGCTCCAGATAGATGCGGTTGACATCGGTGATTTCCAGTTCGCCGCGCGCGGAGGGTTTGAGGTTGGCGGCTATATCCGCAATTTCGTTATCATAAAAATACAGGCCGGTGACGGCATAACTGGACTTGGGCTGCGCAGGTTTTTCTTCCAGTGAAATGGCGCGCCCGCTGCCATCGAACTCTACCACCCCATAACGCTCCGGGTCGCGTACATGGTAGGCAAACACCGTTGCACCATTGCTTTGCTGCGTCGCTCTTTTTAGCTGGTCATGGAGCGAATGCCCATAGAAAATGTTGTCGCCCAGCACCAGCGCGGAGGGGTGGTTGCCGATAAACTTCCGCCCGATGATGAAAGCCTGCGCCAAGCCGTCCGGCGAGGGCTGCACGGCGTATTGCAGGTTCAACCCCCACGCGCCGCCGTCGCCCAGCAATTGTTCGAAACGCGGGGTGTCATGCGGCGTGGAGATGATCAATATGTCGCGTATCCCCGCCAGCATCAGCGTGGTCAGCGGGTAGTAGATCATCGGCTTGTCATAGATCGGCAGGAGTTGTTTGGATACCGCCAAAGTGACGGGATGCAGGCGTGTGCCGGAGCCGCCGGCCAAAATAATACCTTTGCGTTGGGTCATGGTTGTTTATCCAGAATTTCAGTGAGCATACGCGCCACACCATTCTGCCACACAGGCAAGATCAAGCCAAAGGTGCTTTGCAGCTTTGTAGTATCCAGGCGCGAGTTAAGCGGGCGTTTGGCCGGTGTGGGGAAGGCGCTGCTGGGTACGGGCCGGATGGCATCGGGTGCAACCTTGAGCGGGATGCCTGCATTTCGCGCAAACTCTATGACGAAGCTGGCATAGCCGTGCCACGAGGTTTCGCCAGCGGCAACCACGTGATATAGCCCGGACAGTTCCGGCCGCTGCCGTGCGGTGCGGATGGCGTGGGCGGTAATGTCTGCCAGCAGATCCGCCCCGGTGGGCGCGCCGATCTGGTCGTTGATGACGGTGAGACTGTCGCGCTCCTGCGCCAGCCGCAACATGGTTTTGGCAAAGTTGCCGCCGCGTGCGCCATATACCCAGCTGGTGCGGAAAATAAGGTGCCGGCAACCCGCTTGCCGGATGAGTTGCTCGCCTTCCAGCTTGGTTGCGCCATACACGCTGAGCGGTGCGGTGGGGTCTGTCTCACGCCAGGGCCGGTCGCCGCTGCCGTCGAATACATAGTCGGTGGAGTAATGGATCAGCCAGGCATTGCCGCGTTTGGCTTCCTGCGCCAGCGCTGCGGGCGCCAGCGCATTGATGGCACGCACAAACTTCGGCTCGCTCTCGGCCTTGTCCACCGCCGTATGGGCTGCGGCATTGACGATGATGTCCGGGGCAACGGCGCGAATGGTTTGGGCGATGCCTTCCAGATTGGTGAAGTCGCCACAAAAATCCTGGCTGTCTGCATCCAGTGCTACCAGATCGCCCAGCGGCGCAAGGCTGCGCTGCAACTCCCAGCCGACTTGGCCGTTTTTGCCGAACAGGAGGATTCTCATGCTGCACGACCGGCGTAATTTTTTTCAACCCATTCGCGGTAGGCGCCGGATTGGACGTTGGCTACCCAGCGCTGGTTTTCAAGATACCACTGGACGGTTTTGCGAATGCCGGTGTCGAAGGTTTCGGCTGGCTTCCAGCCGAGCTCACGTTCTATCTTGCTCGCGTCAATGGCGTAACGGCGATCGTGGCCGGGGCGATCGGTAACGTAGGTGATTAAAGAACGGTAAGTAGGAAGTGGGGAGTGGGGAGTGGGGCACCCGCAAGGGGTAGGCCGTGCGGTACCCGCAGCTAAAGCTGCGACCGCTACGCTCAGTGGGGAGTGGGGTTGCACTGGGCGCAGTTCGTCCAGGAGGTCACAAACGGTATGGACGATGTCGATGTTGGGTTTTTCATTCCAGCCGCCAATGTTGTAGACCTCGCCGGCTTTGCCTGCTTTCAGTACACGGCGAATGGCGCTGCAATGGTCTTTGACGTAGAGCCAATCGCGGATTTGCTGTCCATCGCCATATACGGGCAGAGGCTTGCCCGCGAGAGCATTGACGATCATCAGCGGGATGAGCTTTTCCGGGAAGTGGTAGGGGCCGTAGTTGTTGGAGCAGTTGGTGGTGAGCACAGGCAAGCCATAGGTGTGATGGTAGGCACGCACCAGGTGGTCGCTGGCGGCCTTGCTCGCCGAGTAAGGGCTGTTCGGCTCGTAGCGGTGGGTTTCGGTAAAGGCCGGCTCGTCTTTGCCGAGAGAGCCATAAACCTCATCGGTTGAGACGTGCAGGAAGCGAAAGTTTTGCCTGGCTTCGCCTTGCAGGCTGTTCCAGTAGGCGCGCACCGCTTCCAGCAGGCGGAAGGTGCCGACGATGTTGGTCTGGATGAAATCTTCCGGGCCGTGGATGGAGCGATCCACATGGCTCTCGGCGGCGAAATTGATGATGGCGCGGGGTTGATGCCGGGTGAGCAGGCTGGTCATCAGGGTGGAATCACCGATGTCGCCTTGCACGAAAAGATGCCGCTCATCCCCATCCAGTGAGGCAAGGTTCTCGCGATTGCCCGCGTAGGTAAGCGCGTCGAGGTTGATGACCGCTTCGTCGGTTTGCGCCAGCCAGTCCAACACAAAATTCGCACCGATAAACCCGGCACCGCCCGTTACTAAAATCATTCCATATCCCTGAAGTGCCTGTTTTCTTCGCAAGAATAGCTTTTTTATGCAAACCCGAAAAGTCTGTTGCCAATCAGCCACGCTACCTGACTACAACTATTTAATTTTAACCTACTCCGGGGAGAGGGGAGGGGGCAAATTTTTTGTATTTTGGAAGAGGCTGCCGCACGGCAAGCATTTGATGCCACCCTTGCAATCGGGTACAATTCGCCCTCAATCAGAGCGGGATGAACGAACGGTTCGTCCCGCTTCTTTATGTCATCCGTCTTGGGAGTATCCGGTGTCGCAAACGAGCCCTGCCATTCTAGTTTTAGCCGATGGCACGGTATTTCGCGGCATTGCCATCGGCGCTTCCGGCGTGAGCGCGGGCGAGGTGGTGTTCAACACCGCGATGACCGGCTATCAGGAAATTCTCACCGACCCTTCCTACTGCAAGCAGATCGTCACGCTGACCTATCCGCACATCGGCAACGTGGGCGTGAACCCCGAGGACGTGGAATCGCGCCAGGTGTTCGCCAGCGGGCTGGTGATCCGCGATTTGTCGCTGACGGTAAGCAACTTCCGCAGCACGCAAACCTTGCCGGATTACCTCAAGGCCAACAACGTGGTGGCGATTGCCGGGATTGATACGCGCAAGCTGACGCGCATCCTGCGCGAGAAGGGTGCACAGAACGGTTGCATCGCCAGCGGTGACGACGTGGCTGCGGCGCTGGTTGCAGCGCGCGGTTTTGCCGGATTGGCCGGAATGGATCTGGCGCAGGTGGTCACTTGCGATAAACAATATGAATGGACGCAGAAAGAGTGGAAGCTGGGCACTGGATATGATGATCCGCAATCCGCAATCCGCAATCCGCAATCGTTTCACGTGGTGGCTTACGACTTCGGCGTGAAGCGCAATATCCTGCGCATGCTCGCCGGGCGCGGCTGCCGCATCACCGTGGTGCCCGCCAAGACCAGGGCGGACGAGGCGCTGGCGCTGAAGCCGGACGGCGTGTTTTTGTCCAACGGCCCCGGCGACCCGGAGCCATGCGATTACGCGATTGCGGCGACGCGACAATTTTTGCAGGCAGGCATACCGCTGTTCGGTATCTGCCTCGGCCATCAGTTGATGGGCTTGGCGGTAGATGCCAAGACGGTGAAGATGAAGTTCGGCCATCGCGGCGCGAACCATCCGGTGCAGGATGTGCAGAGCAAGCGTGTGATGATTACCAGCCAGAACCACGGCTTTGCGGTGGATGCGGCGACGCTGCCCGCAAATGCGCGTGTGACTCATGTGTCGCTGTTCGACGGCACGCTGCAAGGTTTCGAGCTGACCGACAAGCCGGCGTTCTGCTTCCAGGGCCACCCCGAAGCCAGTCCGGGGCCGCATGACGTGGATGGATTGTTTGATAAATTTATTGGATTGATGAATGTGAGGAGGTGAAGGGAGAAGAGGGAAGGGAGAAGGGTAAAACCTGCATCCCCAACCCTTCCCCCTTATCCCTTCCCCCTTCCCCCTTCCCAAAGAGAATGGCAAAACGTACAGACATAAAAAGCATCCTCATCATCGGCGCAGGCCCCATCATCATCGGCCAGGCGTGCGAGTTTGACTATTCCGGCGCGCAAGCCTGCAAGGCGCTGCGCGAGGAAGGCTATCGCGTCATCCTGGTGAACTCGAATCCGGCTACCATCATGACCGACCCGGACATGGCGGATGCGACCTACATCGAGCCGATCACTTGGCGTATTGTGGAAAAGATCATAGCCAAGGAGCGGCCGGACGCGCTCCTGCCGACCATGGGCGGGCAGACCGCGCTGAACTGCGCGCTGGACCTGGCCAAACACGGCGTGCTGGAAAAATACGGCGTGGAGATGATCGGCGCATCGCGCGAGGCCATCGATATGGCGGAAGACCGCGAGAAGTTCAAGCAGGCGATGACGCGCATCGGCCTGGCATCGGCGCGTTCCGCGATTGCGCACAGCATGGAAGAGGCGTTGCAGGTGCAACAGGTGATGGGCTTCCCGACCGTCATTCGCCCGTCCTTCACCATGGGCGGTTCCGGCGGCGGTATCGCTTACAACCGCGAAGAGTTCGTGGAGATTTGCGAGCGCGGGCTGGAGGCCTCGCCGACGCGCGAGCTGCTGATCGAGGAATCGCTGCTCGGCTGGAAAGAATTCGAGATGGAGGTGGTGCGCGACCGCGCCGACAATTGCATCATCATCTGCTCCATCGAGAACCTCGACCCGATGGGCGTGCATACCGGCGACTCGATCACCGTCGCACCTGCGCAGACGCTGACCGACAAGGAATACCAGATCATGCGCGACGCGAGCATCGCGGTGCTGCGCGAAATCGGCGTGGATACCGGCGGCTCCAACGTGCAATTCGCCACCAACCCGGAAGACGGGCGCATGGTGGTGATCGAGATGAATCCGCGCGTGTCGAGATCAAGCGCGCTGGCTTCCAAGGCGACCGGTTTCCCAATCGCCAAGGTGGCGGCCAAGCTGGCGGTGGGCTACACGCTGGATGAATTGAAAAACGAAATCACCGGCGGCACCGACCCGGACACGTTAGCGCCGGAGGCGCCCGTTTGCGGGGAGGGTCGGCCAGCCGCTGCTCCCGCAAGCTGCCGCTCTGCGGTAACGTGTCGCAGCGGCACCCCGGCCTCGTTCGAGCCGACCATAGATTACGTGGTGACCAAGATTCCGCGTTTCGCCTTCGAGAAATTTCCGCAGGCCAATGACCGTCTCACCACGCAGATGAAATCGGTGGGCGAGGTGATGGCGATAGGCCGCACCTTTCAGGAATCCTTCCAGAAGGCGTTGCGCGGGCTGGAAGTGGGCGTGAACGGGCTGGACGAGAAATACGCCGACCGCGAAAAAATTGCCGCTGAGCTGGGTGCGCCGGGGCCGGATCGTATCTGGGCGGTGGGCGATGCCTTCCGCACCGGCATGAGCGTGGAAGAGGTATTCAGCCACAGCAAGATAGACCGGTGGTTTTTGGTGCAGATCGAAGACATCGTGAAGCGCGAGCAGGCGCTCAAAGGGCGCACGCTGGAAAGCATCGGTGCGGACGAATTGCGCACGCTGAAACGCAGCGGTTCTGCCGATGCGCGCCTCGCGGCATTGCTGGATACCGATGCGGCGGCGGTGCGCGCCTATCGCCACGCCCTCGGTGTGCGCCCGGTGTTCAAGCGCGTGGACACCTGCGCCGCCGAATTTGCCACCAACACCGCCTACATGTATTCCACCTACGAGGAAGAATGCGAGGCTGCGCCTACCGACAGGAAAAAAATCATGGTGCTGGGCGGCGGGCCGAACCGCATCGGCCAGGGCATCGAGTTCGATTATTGTTGTGTACATGCCGCGCTGGCGATGCGCGAAGACGGTTACGAGACCATCATGGTCAACTGCAATCCGGAGACCGTGTCCACTGACTACGATACTTCCGACCGCCTGTATTTCGAGCCGCTTACGCTGGAAGACGTATTGGAAGTGGTGGCCGTGGAAAAGCCCATCGGGGTGATCGTGCAGTATGGCGGGCAGACGCCGTTGAAGCTGGCGCATGGCCTGGAACAGAATGGCGTGCCGATCATCGGCACCACACCGGACATGATCGACTGCGCGGAAGACCGCGCGCGCTTTCAGCAGATGTTGCACCAATTAAACCTGAAGCAGCCCCCCAACCGCACGGTGAGCACACCGGGGCAGGCAGTGGATGCGGCGCAGGAAATCGGCTACCCGCTGGTGGTGCGCCCATCTAATGTTTTGGGCGGACGTGCAATGGAGATCATCCACGCGCAGGCCGATTTGGAGCGCTACATGCGCGAGGCGGTGGAAAACGCCAAAATTTTTCCGGAGCGTATGCCCATCCTGCTCGACCGTTTCCTGAACGATGCGATTGAAGTGGATGTGGATGCGATTTCCGACGGCAAAGAAGTGTGGATCGGTGGCATCATGGAGCACATCGAGGAAGCCGGGGTACACTCCGGTGACTCGGCTTGTTCCTTGCCGCCGCACAGTTTGTCCGCTGCCATGCAGGATGAGTTGCGCTGCCAGACCCGGGCGATGGCCAGAGCGCTGAATGTGGTCGGGCTGATGAACGTGCAGTTCGCCATTCAGGGCGAAATTGTATACGTGCTGGAAGTGAATCCGCGCGCCTCGCGCACCGTGCCTTTTGTGTCCAAGGCGACCGGCATGCCGCTGGCAAAAATTGCGGCGCGTTGCATGGCGGGCAAGACGCTGGCGCAGCAGGGTGTTACCAGGGAAGTGATTCCGCCCTATTATTCGGTGAAGGAAGCGGTGTTTCCGTTTATCAAATTCCCCGGTGTTGATATCATCCTCGGGCCGGAAATGAAATCCACCGGCGAAGTGATGGGAGTGGGCGAGAACTTCGCCGAGGCTTTCGTCAAATCGCAACTGGCGGCAGGCGTGAAGTTGCCGTCCTCCGGCAAGGTGTTCATCAGCGTGCGCAACGCCGACAAACCGGGCGCGGTGGAAGTCGCCAGGAGCATGTGTGAGCTGGGCTTTACCGTACTGGCGACACGCGGCACCGCAACGGTTATGATGGAGGCGGGAGTTGCGGTGACGGCGGTGAACAAGGTGGCCGAGGGCCGCCCGCATATCGTGGACATGATCAAGAACGGCGAGGTCAGCCTGATCGTCAACACCGTGGACAGCAAGCGCAGCGCGATGCAGGATTCCTATTCCATCCGCAATGCTGCGCTGCAAGGGCGGGTTACTTATTACACCACGCTGGCCGGCGCACGCGCCGCTTGCCTGGGTATGCAGCACCTGGCGGAATTGCAGATATACGACGTGCAGGCGCAGCACAAACGGCTAACGATGTAGGGTGGGCTCTGCCCACCGTGTCGGGCAGAGCCCGACCTACGTTCTAATAACTAAACAACTTAAGAAAGTTCCAGCATGAGCAAGACACCGTTGACTTTGATTGGCGCCGAATTATTGCGTAGCGAACTGCACCATCTGAAAACCGTGGAGCGCCCTTCGGTGATTAACGCTATCTCCGAGGCGCGCGCGCAGGGCGATTTGTCCGAGAACGCGGAATACGACGCGGCCAAGGAGCGCCAAGCCTTTGTCGAGGGACGCATCATTGAACTGGAAAGCAAGCTGGGCAGCGCGCAGGTTGTTGACCCAAAAACAATCAATGCCGATGGCCGCTGCGTGTTCGGTTCGACTGTGGTGCTGGAAGACGTCGGGAATGGCGATGTGGTGACTTACCAGATTGTCGGCGACGACGAGGCGGACATCAGGCAGCGCAAAATTTCCATCAGTTCGCCCATCGCGCGCGCACTCATAGGCAAATACAGCGGGGATATCGCCGAGGTTCAGGCACCGGGCGGGGTGCGCGAATATGAAGTGGTCGACGTTCAGTACATTTAAAAATCCAAAATTGCGTCGCCATACGTTGTTGTGCTTAAAAAATCTTGCTTACATATAACGCATATGCGGCGCGGCGATTTTTTAAGCACGCCTAGTCTGGCTTAGCAATTTTGAATTTTTGGACAAGAGGTAATGAATATGGGCGTTGCACGCATCGGTATTCTGACCATTTCCGACCGTGCCAGCCGCGGCGAATACAAAGACAAGGGCGGCCCCGCGATCCATGCATGGTTCACGCGCGTGCTGACCTCGCCGTGGGAGGCGGTGGCGAAAGTGATTCCAGACGAACAGCCGGAAATCGAAGCCGCGCTGCGCCAGCTAAGCGACGTGGAGAGCTGCTGCCTGATCGTCACCACCGGCGGCACCGGCCCGGCGTTGCGCGACGTCACGCCGGAAGCCACCGAGGCGGTATGCAGCAAGATGATGCCGGGCTTCGGCGAGCTGATGCGCACCGCCTCGCTGAAGTTCGTGCCCACAGCAATCCTGTCGCGCCAGACCGCCGGGATACGCGGCAAGAGCCTGATCGTCAACCTGCCCGGCAAGCCTTCCGCAATCGACGACTGCCTGAACGCCGTGTTCCCGGCCATCCCGTACTGCATCGACCTTATCGAAGGCGCGTATCTGGAATCCGATCCGGAACAATGCAAGGCATTCCGTCCGGCGCACGCCAAACCGAAATAGAAGCTTGCGCTTGGCGCATGGCGATGGGATTGACTGTATCCGATGCTTTTCGCATCATGCTGACCCGTATTGCACGAGAAAAAGCCCTGCCATTTGAACCACTGGTTCCCAATGACGTGACCATTCAGGCGATGAAGGACGCGCGCAATGGTGTCAACATGAAATCGTTCAAGAACGTGGATGGCCTGATGGCTGACCTGAATGCGGACGATTGACCGGACAAATCAGTTCAAGCGGGACTACAAGCGAGAATTGAAAGGCCAGCACCGCGCGACGCTGGAAGGTGATCTTGTTGAGGTCTTGAAAGTGCTTGTGAGAGATGCCGGAAACTTTATAAACAGCGGATTATTCCATTTGTACTTTGCGCTCACCACACCTAGAATGCGCGTATGAATACTGCGCTATCACCGATTGAATCTCAATTCGCCACGACTGACGAAGCCGATGCTTACGATGTGTGGTTTCGCGCAAAGGTGGAAAAATCGGTCCAATTGGCCGACAAACCAAATTCAATCCGCATACCTCACGATGAAGTCATGTCGAAAGCTCGCGCCCGAATAGAAGCCAAGATTAAAGAAAATGCAGCACGTCGTTTGGCTTGAAACAGCAAGCCAAGATCGGCGAGATCATCAAGCGGCGCAAACTCACCCAGGTGCAAGCCGCAGAATTGCTGGGCATGACCCAACCCAAGCTTTCCAATTTACTGCGCGGCCAGTTTCGCGGAATTTCAGAATCCAAAATGCTGGAATGCCTGACTTGCTTGGGACGCAATGTCGAGATAGTTGTTAAACCGGCCGGACGTTCACAATCGACGGGACCTGTGTCGGTTGTATTCGCGTGACAGTTGGAGGTTGATAGTCAAAACAAATCGACTCCGGTACATTTAATCATCTCGGGTCGAATTCCCCGCCGCTTGCGGCGAATGATTTGTCCGGATTCGGATTGATACCCCGTGGCTTGCCGCGGGGTTCTTCATCGTGCATAACATGTCGACTACACATTAAATTAGATCGTGACCGTCTCTATATGGGTCGCAAGCTGCTTTCAAACAATAAATATCAACTACTTCACGGACACCAAAATCAAGATGAGCGCAGTTAGCCAGTTTGCAGCAAGGATACTTATTTCCGTTTGCCTGTTGGTCGCGGGGCAAACGGCGCATGCGGGCGAGAAAATCACCATTGCCGCCGCCGCCGATCTCAAGTTTGCGCTGGACGAGATCGTCGTGCTGTTCAATAAAGCGCATCCTGCCGACCAGGTGGAGACCATCTACGGTTCGTCCGGCAAATTCCAAACCCAAATCCGGCAGGGCGCGCCTTTCGATCTGTATTTTTCCGCCGACATCGCCTATCCGCGCGCGCTCAAGACAGAGGGTTTTGCTGCGGAAGGGTCGCCGCAAACCCCCGTAAAGGGGACGCCGCCAGACGCTCACCCTTCGGTCGGTCTTGGCGCAGGCGGCGGGGCACCCACCGGCGTACCCCTTGCGGGTACCGCCTCCGAAGTGCAGCCCTACGCGGTGGGGCGCATCGTGCTGTGGAGTTCGTCACGCGATGCCGGGAAGATGACGCTCGCCGATCTCGCCGACCCGGCCATCCGGAAAATCGCCATCGCCAACCCGAAGCATGCACCCTACGGCAAGCGCGCCGAGGAGGCGCTCAGAGCGGCAGGCGTATGGGAGAAAGTGGAAGCCAAGCTGGTCTATGGCGAAAACGTCGCGCAGGCTGCGCAGTTCGTGCAGAGCGGCAATGCGCAGGTTGGCATCATCGCCTTGTCGCTGGCGCTCAGCCCGGAATTGGCGAAGCGGGGCGGCTACGCGCTGATTTCAGACAAGCTGCATCAGCCGTTGGAGCAGGGCTTCATCGTCACCCGGCGCGCCGCTGCCAACTCACTGGCGCAAGTATTCGCGAGTTTCATGGCGGGCAATGAGGCGCGCGCGATCATGACTCGTTACGGTTTTGTTCTGCCGAACGAGTCGAAATAATTGGTAGACTTGCCATGAACCTAATTTATTATGCAGATATTATGAAGTGCGTAGGTTGGGCAAAGCGTAGCGTGCCCAACGAACAACAGTGCCATTCTGGTGTCCAGCAAAAAGTTTTTCGGCATTATTGAGGTTTACATAATTGAAGACAGCGCCGCATCATCCAAAATGGAATCTTGGAATAATAAAATTGCCACGTCATTCCCGCGAAAGCGGGAATCCAGTGGGTTTAAACAAAAGGCATTTTGTCTTGCTGGATTCCCGCTTTCGCGGGAATGACGGCAAGGGTGTCGCGAATTATGTAAAGATCAATAATGTTGGGCACGCTACGCTTTGCCCAACCTTGTATGATCGAATTTAATGAAATGTTGTTGAGGAGGTCAAGTAAGATTTCACGATTCACAGGGGAGGCCGTCCCAACCTGAGGACTGGTTTTTAA
>Ga0315281_10000465_pt1 | contig 56381 bp, 44 predicted proteins | sample YL17G07_0_MG_FD_204540 | JGI IMG/M metagenome (GOLD analysis project Ga0315281, IMG submission 204540) | Sediment microbial communities from Yellowstone Lake, YNP, Wyoming, USA - YL17G07_0 | ecosystem: Environmental > Aquatic > Freshwater > Lake > Sediment | place: USA: Wyoming | collected...
CCTTCAGGGCCTGGCGATGGTCTTTGCGAAAGCGGGAGATGGTCTTGAAGTCCGGCTTCTGCCCCCCGGCCAGCCCAATAAACGACAGATTGTGGTGCAAGGCCCGTTCGAGCTTGCGCGAGCTGCGAATCCCATAGGAGTAGCCATAGACCAGGATCTTGAGCATCGTTCGGGGATGGTAGGCCGGACAGCCCGCCTGGTGCGGATCGGCCTCGATCCCCAACGCCTGCCAATCCACCGTGTTGACGAACGCGTCGTACGCGCGAACGGGGTCATCCGGAGCAATGTACTCCTCGATGCTCGCCGGAAGAAACACCTGCTGATACCGCTCGGAGGGGCGAAACGCCATGGCCAGACTCCTTTCCAAAACCGACAGTCCATCATAGACTCCAGGGACAAAAAGAAAAGAACCTCCCTACCGGAATTGTGACACAGCCTGTGCGCTTGCCGCTGCCACCCAGGTAGAGCATGGTTCTCACACATCCTCCAAGGGTTCGGGATCTCAAGCATGGCGCCGATGCATGACGAGCAGGCAGATAGATGCGCCTTGTGCCTGCGCTTCGGATTGTGGTGAACAGCGGATGCGAATCCGAACGCCGGCATGTCCTACTAAACAAGTAGGAATAGCATCAAACCCGCGCACTGCTCGACGCAAAATCGCGCTCGTGGAGAATTTTTTTTATTCCTTGCGGGGGAAAGACTTAGCGCAATCGGGATGCTCGGAAGCCACCGGATTTTGACATCAAACCTGCGCACTGGCAGCAAGGGTAGAGGCACACATGTTTTTTTGTGTGCTGGAGTTCGGTTTTTGATTGGTGATTTATGGCTGAAGGCTTCGTCACACTGCGAAGCTCCAGCGACGCGCTCGACCGGCTGGAAGATGGTCTCGCATTCTTCCTGCAGACCCTCGTTGCCCGGCGGACCAGACAGCTACACGGATCCGTTCCCAAATCCCCGGACACCCTCAGTGGACACTGGCTCCAAAGACACCTGCAGGTCCGCACCTTGGATCAGAGCGGCCTCGCGCCGGCAGGTGAGCACGAGGCCACCATTCGTCTTGGCGATACCCTCGATGCAGATTCCGGAAGAATTCCAGCCGGGGAACCTATCAAGCGATCTGTTTGCAACTGCCTGGGCAATCAGGACTTGCGGAGACGAGGTCGTGACGGGGACACTCGGAAAGGAAAAATTTCGGTCAAAATACAACAAAATGATTGACAATGTCTTGTAGTGAATTAGACTGACGATGAAGTTGGTTGGTCATACAACGAAAATACCAGCAAGCGAGGTCGAATACGGATGGTGACTGGTTCTCGCACGTGTTGATCATCCTGAGTGCAGTCCTGCGGAGTGACGGGTCGGGGCGGCGGGCCAAAGAGAGTGTCATTCAGTAGCCGGCTCCTTCGGCTTCGCTTCGGGCTGACGAGCCGCTATCGTGCGAGGGCTTTTCCAGATTCATGCGAGGATTTGGATCGAGCGAGTGGAAATCGGCTGGGGATAAGGAGTTGGGAGTATGAGATTGCCGGGCAATCTGACGTTGGAGGTGACCTCGGAGGAGGCCGGAGCGGAGCGGGATGTGCTGGAGGTGCTGCGCGGGCGGGCGGACCTGCTGGTCGGCCGGGACCGGGCCCTCGTGCTGCTGTACCTCGAATACGGCACCAATTTCTGCCAGATCGCGCACCTGACAGGCATGGGCCGGTCGCACGTCGGGCGGCGGATTCGCCGGATCATCGCGCGCCTGTGCGACGAGACGTACCGGGTGTGCGTGCAGCGGGGCGGATTCAGCCGGTCGGAGCTGGTCATGGTGAAGGAGCATTTCGTGCGCGGCCTGTCGCTGCGACGCATCGCCCGCAAGCACAACCTGTGTCCGTACCGCGTCCGCAAGGTCATCCTCCAGGCCGAGCGCCTGGCCGAGGCCTGGGCCCTGGTCGAGTCCACGGCCCGGGGCGCCAACTGACGAGGGACAGGCCCGGTCGGGACCAGACCGGTGACTCGAATCCCCGATGATTGATGGTTGTTGATTTGTGATTGTTGATTCCTTCATGAATCGCAGTTCAAGAAGCAAACGGCAAAAATCAGACATTGCATGCTGGAGGCCAGGCCATCGAGGGCGAAGAATCGAAAGGCAGGAGAAACATGGCGATATTAGAGGTCTCAAAATCTTTTCCGTGGGCCGGTCCGCTGACGGACAAAGCGGTCCAGGTCTGCCGCATGTTCGGCCTGACTCTCGAGCGGCTGACGAGCCGGGCGCCGGTGCATTGCTGCCGGGTCGAGTTCCGGCCGGGCGACATCGTCTATATCACCGGGCCCTCGGGCTCCGGCAAGAGCGTGCTCCTGCGCGAGCTCGAACGCTGTGTCCCCGCCGGGCAGGCCATCAACTTGGCCGGCATCGAGCTGCCCGACGATCGGACCGCCGTGGACTGCTTCGAAGGCGACCTCGTGACCAATCTGCGCGTGCTGAGCCTCGTCGGCCTGAGCGACGTGTTCTCCCTGCTTAACCGGCCGGGCCACTTCAGCGACGGCCAGAAGTACCGGTTCCGCCTGGCCCAGGCGCTGGTGGCGGGCCGGCCGTTCGTCTTCGCCGATGAGTTTTGCAGCGAATTGGACCGGATCACCGCCGCCACCGTGGCGTTCAACGTCCACCGGTTCGCCCGGCGCACGCGGACCACGCTGGTGCTCGCCTCCAGTCACGACGACATTCTGATCGACCTCGCGCCCGACGTGCTCATCATCAAAGATTTCTCCGGCCCCGCCGAGGTCATCTATCAAACCCCGAGGCCAGTTTTTACCACAGAGACACAGGGGACACAGAGAATGAAAGCAAAACCATGTTCGTCAGCGCATTGAGGCTCTTCTCGGTGATCGCGGCGCCGCCGTGGTGGGTTTTCCTCGCGCTCGGGGCCAGTGGCCTTCTGAGAGGGTGTGTGAGAACCATGCTCTACCTGGGTGGCAGCGGCAAGCGCCAGCTTGCCGATGGTCTTGTGCACATACCGAAAAGCCATCGGCAAGTCCTTCGGCCTTGCCGCTGCCACCCGCCGCAGGCTCCCCTCTGTCATTTCGACCGGAGGCCGAAGGCCGCAGTGGAGAAATCTGGCTACGAATTGCCGCTACGCCAGATTCGCGGCCAGATATCTCGACTCCGCTACGCTGCGCTCGACATGACAGACGGCGCAATATTCATCCACAACCAATGCGAGTTCGTAGGGTGGGCTATGCCCACCAGGAACCGTCCGCACCGTGCCTGTCGGTGGGCTGAGATTGCAGGAGGTGAGAATGCATACGTGTTCGATTCATCGAGAGCTCCAAATCGCGCCGGGCGAGATGCGCGACTATGATCGGCTGGCGGCGTACCACTATCGCGAGGACCGGCCGGCGGTGGTCAAAGCTGTCTTCGTCGTAAGGCCGCGACGGGCGCTGGCGTGGCTCGGGCGTAAGCCGGTCGGCGTGATCGTCTATGCGATGCCGAACCCACGCGTCGAGCTGCGTAGCGTCGCGACGAACGGAATCTTCGCGGGACTCGACCGGCAGACCGAGCTGGCCCTGCTCAATCGCAGCGTCCGCTGCCTGGCGCGCGTCATCATCGACCCGCGCTTCCGGGGCATCGGCTTGGCGAGCCGACTGGTCCGCGAGACCCTGCCGGCGCTGAACGTCCCCATCGTGGAGGCGCTGGCGGTCATGCCCCGCGTCAACCCGTTTCTCGAAAGGGCCGGCATGAAAGCGTTCGAGCCGCGCGTGCCCGTCGAGCACGTCGAGCTGCTCGAGGCGCTCAGTACGGTCGGCGTCGAGGAGAACGACCTGGTGGACCCGGCGGGCGTGCAGGCCAGGCTCGACCAATTGCCGCGCCCGGCCGGCGATTTTTTGGAGGCCCGGGTGCAACGGTTCCTCAAGAGCCACGGCACGCGCCGCACGATGCCGAGCGGCATCGAGCGAACGCGGTACCTGCTCGCCCGGCTGACGCAGCGGCCCGCGTATTACATCTGGTTCAACCCATTGATGATTCTTGATTGATGATTGGAGATTGAGAAAATCGAAAATCAGAAATCCCGTGTTGGAGGCCAGGCCATTATGAGTACGAAGATCAGACAAATCCCGCTGGATCGGCTCGTGCCGCACCCGGACAATCCGAATCGGATGAGTCGGACGAACTTCGGCAAGCTGGTCCGCCACCTCGACCGGACCGGGCGCTACGAGCCGTTGGTGGTCCGCCCGTGCCCCGGCCGGCCCGGCTTCTTCCAGATCATCAACGGCCATCACCGCTGCGACGCCCTCCGCCAACTCGGCCATCCAGCCGCCGAGGTCGTGGTCTGGGATGTCAACGACGAACAGACGGACATTCTGCTCGCGACGCTCAACCGCCTCAACGGCCGGGACACGCTCGACAAGAAGCTGGCCCTGCTCCGGCGGCTCCACCAGCAGATGCCGACGCGCAAGCTCGCCCGATTGCTGCCCCAGACGTGCGGCCAGATCGAGCGGCTGATCGCCACCCGACCGCTCGCGCCGGCGCGTCACCAAGCCGACACGTTCGCCATTCCGATAGTCTTCTTCGTCAGTGCGACGCAGCAGCGCACCATCGAGGAAGCACTGTCCCGCGGCATGTGCTCTTCAGACGCCCCAACTCGCGCCGGCCGGCGTGCCGCGGCGTTGATGCACCTGGCCCAACATTTTCTCGACCATAAGAAAGACAGCGGCCCCGAGTCCGCCGTCATCGGCCAGGATGCGGCGGAACCGGCGGAAGGTACGTGAGCGGCGAACCCGCTCCACCAAGCCGCAACGCTCTTTGACAAGTGCAGAACGAGCTTTTTCCGATTGACCATTTACGGTGGGCCGAGCCCACCCTGCGTGACTCGTACCAGACCATCACCAAGCTGCGCATGGGGCCCCCAAACGCGGAATTTAGCGTTTGGGACCCCTTGACGATGCCACCCCGCCCACGACGACATTTTGATCGACCTGGCGCCCGATGTGCTCATCATCAAAGATTTCTCCGGTCCCGCTGAGGTCATCTACAAAACCCCGAGGCCCACATGAACGCGATGCAGAGATTCGTTACGCGGAGGATTCCAGGGCGCCGGGTGCCATGCTTGGGACCCCAAACGCGGAAAGACGCGTTGGGGAACCCTCACGCTCGCGTAAGCATGTCGCTGGCATACGCCAGGCACACCCGCGCGTCAGCCATGGCTACGCCAGCGCAGCCATGGCACCCGAAACGGCGCGGGGTGGAGACGCAAGATGTTACGTCTTTACAGGCGTGGCGAAGGGCGCGCACGGAAAAAGGGCTGTGAGTGGGATCCACAGCCCTTGGTATTCGGCCGTACCGGAAACGGCGCTTCTGCTCTTTAGTCCACAACAGGAACCACGGTCAGGCTATACGTGACATTCTGATGGGCCGGCCAAGGCAACGTGGCGTGAAAGTGAATCGCATGCTGGCCGACCGGTAGAGGCGCGAAATCTTGCGTCTCGACGCTTGCCGCTACCACCCGCGCTACGAAGTTTTCCGGCGTAATGCGTTGACACGAGTCTGGGGAGTTCTTTTGAGGAGGGTATGGTAGAGGAGCAACGCGACTCAAAGCACCGGTCGTATCATTTCGGCGGGTCGATGAAGCCCATCCCTAACGCCCGCCGGATGAGGTCCACGGGACTGGAGGCGTCGAGCTTACGCATGATGTTCTTGCGGTGCACGTCGATGGTTCTTTTCGAGCGGTGGAGCTCGACGGAGATATCCTGGCTGGTCTTGCCCGCCAAAATTCGCTGCAGCACCTCAATCTCCATCCGGGTCAGCGCCTTGCGCGCGCCGGCCGCCGGCGGCGCGGCCTGGCCCAATTGCATCTCGACCGCTTCGATCAGGCGAGCCCCCTGCACGGGCTTTTCCAGGCAATCATCGGCCCCTGCCTTGACCGCCCGGACGGCGGAGCGGACGCCGGCTCGCTGCACCAGAGCCAGCATCGGGACCCAGGGGGCCATCCGCCGGACTTCCGTGAGCATTTCCAGGCCCTCTGCTTCGCAGCCATCGAGATCAATGATGAATAAATCGCACGGCCTTTCCGAAAGCTCCTGAAGACAATCCTCTGGCTCGGAGAAAGATCTGATGGAAGTCCTGTATGAGGTCAGCGCAGGCTCCAGTACGGCCGGAACCTCAAGCTCCTTTCCAAAGAAGTAAATGCGCTTGGGGGATTCCTCCATCATGGTCCTCCACCGTTGCTGCGTAGACTCAAACCATGCGTCTTCACCCCCGGCGACGATCCTATCTTCTCAGGATTCTTCGGCCGGTATCGTCCTGACACGGTGCCTCTCCTATTGTCTCAACTGCCTCAACACCTCGCCACCACAGAGTCGGGTGGACGTCAATCCTCGAACAACCCCCTATAAGGGCGGTTGCCGAAGGGAAAATGTTGATACGAAAATTGAAATTCTTCCGGCATTGGCCTCGAAAATGACTGCGCACGCCACATCCCGCCTCCCCTGCCCGTACGGGCAGACTTCACCGCGTACGCGACCCACGCTGCAAGAGGCACTTACATCCACACTCACTTGGCCACCAAACGGGCGGCACGATGCAGCTTCGTCCTCGCTGTCGGTCGCGCAACGCTAACCTGGGTGACAGAATACTCCAAGAGCCAAGAGCCTCGCTATCCGTATAAGTAGGTATTTTTCGAACGGGCAGGCCTGTTTTTGGCCCGGAAAATGGGGGTGCGCTACTGCCTTTCCATCAAGGCGCGCGAAATTCGAGTGGTGAGTTTCCGTGGCGAGAGGCGAAGCAGGCCGTGCATCACGAGCTTGCCTGTCGCGCTCGGCACGATGACAGTCTTTCCCCGGAGCATGGCATGATAGCCAATTTCGGCCACTTTGCGGGGGGAGGCCATCCGGCGGAGGAGTGCGACGCCTTGCATCTCGGGCCGGCGTGTGAACTCGGTCTCCGTCGGCCCGGGGCATAATACCGTTACCGTAACGCCGGTTCCAGCCAGCTCGTCGGCGAGGGCTTCGCTGAAGGAGATGACAAACGCCTTGCTGGCATAATAGACCGCCTGCAATGGCCCCGGCACAAAGCCCGCCATCGAGGCGAGATTCAGAATCCGACCGCTGTGGCGTTCGATCATCGGCGGCAGGAACAGCCGCGTCAGGGCCGCCAGAGCCAGGATATTGACCTTGATCATCGCCTCGTTCCGTGCCCAATCCTGCTCGTGAAAGAGGCCCCAGTAGCCGAAACCGGCGTTGTTGATCAGGTAATCGACCGGCACGCCCCGCGCTTGCAGCTCATCGAAGATCTGCTGAGGCGCCTCGGCCTGCGTCAGGTCCTTCACCAGCACGTGCACCGTAATTCCGTGCGCCTTCTCGAGTTCCGCTTTGAGGGCTTCGAGCCGGTCCTGCCGCCTCGCCACGATGACCAGATCGCCGCCATGCCTGGCATGGACCCGGGCCAGCTCCTCCCCAATCCCACTCGACGCCCCGGTAACCAACGCCGTTTTTCGCTCCGTCGCCATCGCCGCGCTCCTTCTCGCTCACTGTTCGTGTTGCATCTCGCGAACCATCCTCCGGTCGTTTCGGTCGGGGTGCATGTAGGATTTACCTCCTCCGCCTGCCCGCGGTTCACGACATGAGCGCGCACCGGGTAGATCGATTCCCACCTTCTCGATCGAATCGCAGCCCACTCCTGGCAGGCGCGCCCCGGCACGCGGCGGGCATCAAAAGCGGTAGGTCAGCGTCAGCGATAGGACGGGATAGAACTGGTAGTTGTGCAGCTCGTCCTCGATGTCCTCCTCTTCCTGGGCAAGCTGGGCCTGGAACGTGGGGTTGGTGGCAATCGGGCCTGTGGCCGACAGCGTCACATCGGCCGGCCCGATGAAGGCGACTCCCAAATCCAGGGCGAGCCCCCAGTGCTGGTTTCGCGACACGGCGTTGCCGAAGCCGATGCCGACGTAGGGTGCTACCGGCTGAAAATCCGCCTTGCCCCGAAGCGTGCCGTACTCGGAGGGCGTGTACACTGTGCCGTCGAGCTCGATAGCCTGATTGGACGTCGCCTCCAGATCGATGTTCATCCCATTGAACAGGGCCCCGCCGCTGAGGCGGAACGCGCCGCCGAACGGATACCAGTCGAGCAGCACCAGCGGGTTGAAGAAGCTCAGGTCCACGTCGTAATCGATGCCTTCGAACTCGGCCTCCAAGTTCAGGTCCAGCCATTGCAGGCTGCCGCGCAGATTGACCCCGGGCAGGAGATCCGTAGTCAGCTCGCCCCCCACCCCCAGCGTGCCGGCCTTGACCCCGATGGCCCACTCATCAAGCTGCGCCGCGGCCGGGCTGGCCGCCAGCAAGACCGCCGTGATCGCCGGCAACACGACCTCTGCCCTAAACCGCATAATGTGCCTCCCTTTTCCCGAATCTGCTGCGCCACGTCCCCAATGACGCAGTCACGCACCATGCCCTTGCGTCTCGGCCCATTGCCATCGGCAGATTATAGCCTCCCTGGCCGACTGTCAATCGTGGAGAATGCGCATTCTTGCGGCAGCCGTGGAGACGCACAATCTTGCATCTCTGCCGGGCGACGGCCGCCCGTTCCGCTGCGAGGCGGGCCACCACCGTGCTCGGCTATCAATCCGAATCCATGATGAGGCAAACTACCTGGTTCGCTCGAACCACTTCGCAAGCGTCAGCGTGGCCCAGGAGAGGAACAGGCCGCATGCGGGAAGAACGAAAGCGCCTACGCACGCGCCCGGACCTCCGCCCGCGAGGACGACTTGGGCGACGAAATTGACTATGAACATCAGGACCGGGCCGGTGGCGAGGGCCCACTTCCTCCGGCGCCACAGCAGCGTGAATGGCACCGTCACTACCAAGCCCCACACCTGAAGCAGCAGCGAAAGTAAATCCCAATTGTCCTGAGACATCTTGCCGTACCCTTGCTCGATCGGCCCGCAGCGTGGGCTTCGCCCACCATGCATCGTTCACAATCGTAAAATCGGTGGGCACAGCCCACCCTGCGTCACTTCCACAACCATGATACCAATCTATGGAGGATCTCTCTATGACCGAAACGATTTTGTCACACGCAGAAATAAGCATGAACCCTGATGCCGCACAGGCGGCGGGGGTGTATGGGACGCTGCGGCGCACGGCGCCGGGAACGAAAGAGGATTTGCGCAATTACGTGAAGGTATTTCTGGGCGTCGATGTGCCGGACCGGCGCCTCTGCCCGGAGCACAGCAGCCCGCTGGATTATCTGTGGCACGCCTTCTCAGCCGATTCGCGCCAGCCTGTAGGGCGAGCGTCCGCGCTCGCCACGGATCGTCGTGCGGGGATGCACGACCTACCAGAGCCAATCGCGACCGCTGATGCCATCGTGTGGGCCAACCGCGCCGGCGGTAAGACGGAGCTGGCGGCGGTGGCGACGCTGCTCGATGCCCTGTTCAAGCCCCACTGCCAGATTCGTATCCTCGGCGGCTCGGGCGAGCAGTCGGGGCGCATGTACGAATACCTGACGGCATTCCTCCACAAAGGCTATGAGAGCTTTCTGGCCGGGCGGGTGCTCAAGGGCAAGTGCCGGCTGGTCAACGGCTCGGTGGTCGAGGTGCTCACGCAGTCGGCGACCAGCGTGCGCGGCACGCACGTGCAGAAGCTGCGATGCGATGAGGTCGAATTGTTCGATGAGGACGTGTTCGCCGCCGCCAAATTCACGACGCAGAGCACCGACAATATCACGGCGGCGATGGAGCTGATCAGCACGATGCACCGGCCCTACGGCCTCATGCAGAGAGAAGTCGCGGCGGCTGCCAAGGCGGGCGTGCCCGTGTTCAAGTGGTGCATCTGGGAGACGGTCGAGAAGTGCACCGGCCGCAACTGCTCGCAGTGTCCCCTGTGGGGCGACTGCCGGGGCCGGGCGAAGGAGGCCTGCGGCTATCTGAAGATCGACGACTGCATCACGCAGATGCGTCGCAGCAGCCGGGCCGGCTGGGAAGCCGAGATGCTGTGCATCCGGCCCTCCCTGGATAACGTGGTCTTCGGCGAGTTCGATCCGGCGGTCCACGTCCGGCCGGTCGATTACGACCCGAACCTGCCCCTCTATCGCACGCTCGATTTCGGCTTCGTCAATCCGTTCGTGTGCCTGTGGATTCAGATGGACCGCGAGGGCACAGTGCGGGTAATCGATGAATATCTCCGCAGTCGGGCGACGATCGATGTCCACGCGGCAGAAATGAAGGCGCGGACTCCATGCCCCGAGGAGCGGGTTGCCGCCACGTTCTGCGACCCCGCCGGCGCCGGACAGAATGACGTCACCGGGACCAGTGCCGTGCGCGAGCTGCGCAGCCTCGGAATCGCCACGCGGTACCGCCGCAGCACCATCCTCGAAGGCGTCGAGCTGCTCCGCCGGGCCATCTGCTCCGGCGACGGCAAAAGCTCGCTCATCATCTCGCCCCGCTGCCCGCGTCTGATCGAGGCGATGCAGTGCTACCACTACCCCGACCTCGGCCCGACCGCCGCCGGCGAGTTGCCCCTCAAAGACGGCCTCTACGACCACCCCATCGACGCCCTCCGCTACTTCTTCATCAACAACCAACACAATTCCGCGACCCGTACCCGGCGGTACTAACGCCCGAGAGGCCCGTCAAGGTCGTCGTTCTCGTATAGTGCCCCGCGCCCACCCTGCCGGTTGGGACCCGCGGCTTTTTTTTGACTTCCGGCGGGCCGGCGGATACACTCTGCGAGGATTGAGTGTTTGGCCGAGGGATGCATGAATTATCAGTTTGACAAAGAGAAGATATCGCAGCATGTCGTCAAGTATGGCGTCGATATGCGGCCGGCGGTCGCGCCGGAACAGGACCGGACCAAGCTGCAGGACTACGGCAACTGGCTCGTGCAGCAGTTCCCGGAGGTCTTTGAGACGCTGCTCGTCGGCCCGCGGGAGCTGCGCGTCCAGCGGACGTTCCTTCTGCCGAACGCCAAGCGGGTCGAGCTGCCGACCTTCGTCCTGACGAATCGCGGACCCGTGTACACCTTCCCGGAGCGGCTCTATATCGACCGGCCGCACGAGCTCGATATCCCCGAGAAGGACCGCATCTTTCGCAAGGCCTACGACGAGCTGCGGACGCGCTTCGCCGAGCGGACCGTTCCCCGCGTCGGCGTGGTTCACGAGCTGGTCTTCGATTCCGGACCCATCAACTCCCTCGACATCGTCGCCAGCAACCTGAAGAACGATTTGTGGCGTCAGAAGGCGGCCAACCTCCGCATCCTGCTGGAGACGCCCACCGACGACAAGAACATCAATATCGAGATCCGCCCCACTCACCTGCAGCGCACCGGCATCCCCGACGGCACCATGGCCCCCGACGACATGAAGTTCGGCATTATCGTAAATGTGGATATCAATAACCGCCAAATGACCGCCGACCTGACCAAGGCCCAGGTCACCGACATCCTCGCCTTCGCCAGCGACTACGTCCCCGACGAGCTGATCAAGTTCCTCAACAACGAATATTAACCGCTAAACTGGTCCCATAAGCTCTATAGATCCTATTCGTCCTGTCAGACCTCGGGCCACCGTTCTGCGCCGGCACGGGCGACGCCAGACCCTGTCCAAGGCTCACGATGTGCGGCAAAATAAAAACAGGGCTGAGGAGCGGAGGGAGAGGAAAAGCGAGATAACCCCAGCCCTGTTATAGTGCTTACTACTTAGGACTCAATCCAACTTGCTGTACTATACACGACGACCCCGGCCCCTTGCAAGGGAAATTCTACGCAAAAATGCGGAGAAAAGAATTTTTCGTAAGTCACCGGCGACGGCCCGGAGAGAGCCCCAGAGCTCCTGTCCCAGCAATTGTGGCTCCTGCGTATCCGCCCTACGAGAAGTTGGGCCTCGCCAGGGTCTTCATGCTGCAGGAAAGGGTCTCCGACCGGTACGCTGATTTCGCGCCGGCGGGCCATGATAGGAGTCTGTCGGGATTCATCCGGAGCCATGTTCTTGTCCGCGGAAAGCCTCTGCGGCAATACGCGCATAAAAAAAGGCTGAGGCAGGAGGAAGGAGGACTTTTTTGGCCTCAGCCTTTGTGTGCAACCAATATTATTACGTCCGGCATCGGCGGACGGTTCGCCTCCGGCCACACCCGGCAGGCCCGAATTCAAGCCAGACCCGCAACACTTCCCTGATTATCACTCCAGATGCCGTTCACGACTCAAAAGCCGCTCTGGGCAACACTTTTACGTCTTACCGGCGTCGGGTAGGCCGACGGGTGCCCGTCTGGTTATCCTGCGGCATTCCCGGCGTACCGCGCCCCGGAACTCCGCCCGGCCCGTAGCGTTCCTCGAGCTTCCGCTGCCGCTCGTCGTCCTCACGCCACTTCTGTGTGATTTTCTGGAGCCGTTCCTGGCGAATCATCATCAGAGCCAGGATCGTTACGCCCGTCTTCTTCGCCTGCTCCTCCCCGCTGGCAACCTCCTGCAAGACGCCCAGGTCCGCCAGATCCTGCCGGTGCACCGCATCCAGCAGGCTCTTCTTATCCTCCGTCCTGTTGTTGAGCCAGGCCTGGATCAGAGTCTGCGTTTCCTGATCGATCACAGGCTGGTTGGCGTCTGCGGGCCGCCTGGGCGGCGTTCTTGCTCCGGGAGATCCGTATGGGCCCATGCTCGTTGAGCCGCTTTGGCCTGTATCGCCGTACCGCCCTTTCGTGCCGCGCGTCGTGGTCCGGCCGCGCCCCCTGCCGTACGCGTCGGCGCCCTGGCCCTGGCTCTGAGTCTGGAGCGATTCCCGCCGCTGGTCGCGCAGCGCGCCGCTGATCGCCTCCACTCGCTTCTTTCGTGCGGCTGTCAGATCATCAACGGCTTGGCCCGTTTTCTCCGCTTTCTCCTCCCCGGCGCTCTTCTTGACCAGCGTCAACTCCTCTTCGAACTGCCGTTCCGTCGCCGCCAGCAAAGTCGCCCGGTTGTCCGCCCTTCGTTGTATCCAGCCCCGCTGCTCGCCTTCGCTCTTTTGGTCGAGTGCCTGCACGGCGGCCGCGACGCCCTCAAATTTCCTCATCTGTTCGCGAATGGCGTTCGGATCGATCTGAATGCTTGTAGCACGCGGAGCATAAACCCCCGGCGCCGTCTGCGGCGCCCCCTGCTGATAGTTCTGCTCAGACATGCCATACGGTGACATGGTCATCGCCGCCGGCTCCTTCGCCCCCTGCTGCCGCAAATAGTCCGCGATCTCCGTCCGGTTCCGCTGGCGCGCCATGCTCAGCGGCGTCTGCCCGTTCGCGTCCTCCGCGTTTACATCCGCGCCTGCCTTGACCAGGGCCTCCGTGATGTCCAGATACCCCATCTGCACCGCCGCGTGCAAGGCCGTCCCCTTGTACCCGTCCTTGGCCTTTACGTCCGCCTTCTTGGCTATCAAGGCCTCAACAAGCTCCGTCTGTCCCCGTAGCGATGCCATCATCAGCGGCGTCTTGCTAGTGGGGTCTTTTGTGTCAACGTTCGCACCACCCTCGATCAGCACCTTCGCCGCCTCGACCTGGCTGGACTCGATCGCCCGCGCCAGCGCCGTGTAGCCGCCGGCGTCGAGCTCATTCAGATTCGCCCCTTTGGCGATGTACTGTTTCAACTGTTCGACGTCACCACTTCCGGCGGCATCGTGCAGTGACTTCGCCTGGTTGCTTTGGCCCAGTACGACCGTCCCACCAACCGCGGTCAACAACACGCCTAACGTTGCTATAATTAGCCGTCTCACAAAGCACCTTTTCAATACTGATATCCCCGTTTCTGCGCTCCGCACCCACACACGGCACCGACGGAGCTTAGCGGCTATTATACACGAAATTCTCTCGTCAAGCGTATACAGCTATGCAGTTGAAGTGCGCCCGCCCTGCTGCTCACACGCCTTCGCCGCACGCCAGACCGAGAGCCTCGGCGATCCGGTCGAACTCGTCGAGCGAACTGAACTCGATTGTGATCCTGCCGCGCTGGCCGTTCCTCTTTGTTTCGATCGCAACTCGGGTCCCCAGGTGCCGCGACAGCTTATCTTCCAGGTCCGCGATGTGCGCGGCCTTGGCTGGCCCTTTCGCTCTCGCCGTACCTTCCTCGTCCATGTACTTGCGGACCAGCCGTTCCACCTCCCGCACGCTCAGCCGCCCCGCCAAAGCGCGATTGGCCAGCTTACGCCGCAACTCATCCGTCGGCAGCGAAAGGATCGCCCTGGCGTGCCCCATGCTCAGACGACCATCGACGAGCATCTGCTTGATCTCCTCCGGTAAGTCCAGCAGCCGCAAGTAGTTAGCGATAACCGACCGATCTTCACCCAGCCGATGTGCTGCCTCTGCCTGGGTCAACGAAAACGCACTCACATAGCGCTGGTACGCCTTCGCCCGCTCGATCGCGTTGAGGTCTCGACGGTGAATGTTCTCAATGAGCGACCACTCGAAGAGTTGCTCGTCCGTGACCACACGCACAATCGCAGGAATCTGGCTCAGCGACGCCATCTCCGCAGCGCGCAGCCGGCGCTCTCCAGCGATGAGCTGAAACGCCCCTTGGAACGGGCGGACAATGATCGGCTGAATCACGCCGTTCGCCTTGATCGACTCTGCAAGCTCCAGCAGGTCCTGCTCATTCCAGACCGTCCGCGCCTGGTATGGGTTTGGACTAATCGAGCCCAGCGGAATCTCGCGCAGGGACTCCCGCAACTCTTTGTCTGGCGGCAACTTAGCTGCACTCTCCGGTACGCCGATGATGTCGCGTACCGCCGCTGCGTCTCCGGTTATCGGACCTAACAGTGACTCCAGCCCCCTGCCTAAATGTCGCGGCTTCTCGCCCCTTCCATTGTTCATACGCGCGCTCCTTCAAACTGTGGTCCACCGAATGAACGAGCCGGCTATTCTGAGGACACTCGGCCGCTCCGGTCAAGAACTATGTCGGCCAGCGCGTGCGAAATTCTGCACTTTTCCCGCCGCCTTCCCAAACGACTTCCGCCGCCGGCAGCGAGCCCCATCGACTGGCCCGCTGCGACCCAAGCGATCCCGGCTGCGCTGAACGCCCCGCTCGTCGGCCCCACAAGCGCCACTACCAAGCCGATCAAGACCACGAGCCTTGACATCCGTCGCACTCCTCACGTTGGCCAGACCGAAGCTGGCACGTACCTCCCCCGGCAGCGACGCACAGATATACTGCGTCCCGTGTCGGGGTCTCCGACCATTCAGCGTTACCCGTCCAAGAGGCTAACCCCGTAAGCCGCATTGACGCCCGTCAGCGCTTGGCGGACTTACAGGGTGTGTGAGAACCATGCTCTACCTGGCTGGCAGCGGCAAGCGCCCGCTTGCCGCCGCCACCCGCCAACTGATGGAACCACGGCCACTTCAGCTTCTCATGCACCCTCTTAGTTCAAGCAGGGATTCCCGTTCGTGAGCAGGCAGCCGCTGCCAGGTAGGCTCTCCTGCTGGCCCAGCGTCTACGGCCCCGTGTTTCACGTGAAACGCTGACCGGCAGGGGGCTAATGTCTGATTGCGAGCGGCGACGGTTCAACTTTTTCTGCCCGGAACAAGAAAACCTCGCCCCCCGCCAGACGTGCATTTCCACTGTTCAGCCCTGTCTCCTCAAGGCCTGCATATGCCCTGGTCCACCAAGCCGACAGCCGTCAACGTCCGAGGACCGGGACCTTCTTCCACTCAATGCCGGTGCTACCGCCACGCGTGCCGACACGCTTGAGAGCACCGCCCCCCCCAGGCACAGAGCGCGCCCAGACCGCTCGCCCGCATAGTACACGCTCCGTTCCCCTCCATACCCTCCCGTCGGCCGGTGCCGACCAACCATGCTCTGTCCCCACACTTATCCTCTGTTTCACGTGAAACATTGGTCAGCGGCGGGGCACCACGGCCACGCACCGCCCCCTCAACCACCCCCTCGCCAAATCACACCTCCATGGCTCCAACCTCGCTCCCTGACTCCCACCCAGCAGTTCTCAGCACCTCCCCAAATGACCAAGCCGCCCCTATGAAACTGCCAGCCACTCAGCACTCGACGCGCCGGCATCTGTTTATTACCTATCATCTGCTCGTGTCCTCCGTCGCGAGCCGCCATGTCAAGACGGGTAGCGGCGGCAATATGGGCATTCTGACGAACTGCGCTGCGCAGGCGCCTCAATTCGCCGTCTGTCTCCTGACAGCCGAGAAATAGCAGCTTCAATTGTTACCGACTGCCCCGGCCGTGCACAATACCCCCGGAGTTATAGGACGCGCCGCGTCTGCGGACGCCTGCCCCCATGCGACGTGCCAGACTGGCGCATCCCCAATCATCAGCTTGCGCAGGGTGTTACCATAACTACTTGCATAGCGGTTAGCAAGCCTGCACTTCGTCGAATCTGTTCCCCACATACCAAGCTTCTGCGAGGCAGAGTGTTCCACTCAGGTCGGGCGCCTGCCATTCGCCAGCGCTAACGATTCAATGCAATGAGCGATTGGTCATTTCTCGCCACCGATGGAAATGAGGTGAGAATAGGTGCGCAGGTACATCGCGTTTCCCGCGACGGCGGGGGTCGCGTGGCTCTTCTCGCCCAGGGAGTTGACTGCCAGAAGTTCGTAGGCTGGACCAGCCTTCAGGACGACAACCTTTCCCTGGCGGTCCATGCAGTAGAGCAGGCCGTTCACCCAGACCGGGGACCCGTAGAGCTTCCCGGCAGGCTTTCCGCTCCAGAGCAGCTCGCCCGTGTTGAGCCGCAGACAGCAGACGTCCCCTTGATCGTGGAAGATGTAGAGCAGACCGTCCTTGGCCAGCGGGGTCGGCACATAGGGAGTGAATCGCCCCGTATGCGTGTAAAGGAGTTGCGGCTGTTGGGCAGTGCCGGTAGGGGGGATTTGGACCGCGACCAACTGGTTGCCGGTTGAGCCTTTCCCACAAGCACTGAGCACGAGGTTGCCGGCGAGGACGGGCGACCCGACCACGCGGGCCGGCAGGACCGAGGGCATCTCCCATATCACTGACCCGGTGTTGAGATCGATGCCGGTGATGCCGTGGGTTTCGCTCGTGAAGATCAGTTGCGGCTTGCCCGCTTCGGGCCGGTAGAGGCACGGCGTTGAGCATGAGGTCTCACTGTTCTGCCGCGGCCTGCTCCAGCGGTTTTCTCCGGTTCTGCGGTCCAGGGCGATCCAGTCGCTGCGGTACGTTTCCTCACCTTCCTGCTCATGCGTGAAAACGACCATCTCGCCGGAGATGATTAGCGATGTCCCAGGACCGAATTGGGAGTGTACGCCGGGCAGCGCGCGCCGCCAGGCCTCCCGCCCGTGATGGTCCAGGGCCGCAACAATGGTCTCTTCGGCCGTCTGCCAGAGGACGTAGACGCCGTCGGCGTCGACCACAGGCGTCGCCGCGGCGTAACTGTTGTCGCCGTGCAGACGGTAGGCCGTGAGCGTGTATTGCTTCTGCCACAGCGTTTGGCCCGTGCGAGCATCCAGAGCCAGAAGGATGCCGCCGGGGGATTGTGGACTCTCGCAGGTCACATAGACCTAGTCCGCCCAGACGACTGGCGAACTGTGGCCTCCGCCGGGCAATTCAACCTTCCAGTTGAAGTCCTTATCCGTCCAGGTGATCGGGATGGTTTGTGCCTGGCTGATGCCCTGCCCATCAGGCCCGCGAAACCGCGTCCACTCCTGGCCCTGCGCCGCGGTCGCCGGAAAGGCCAACAGCACCATAAGAATCCGCAACGTTGTATGTGATGCCACGGTGAGTCCTCCATTCCGTCCGCCGTCGAAGCACGTTATCAGGTAACTTTCCTGCACGGGCAGTGTAGCACGGCCTTCGGTCGGACTCAAGTCCATCAGCATCCCCAGCGAGGCGGCGAACAGGGGAATGTCGGGTTGCATATAAAGAGTGGATGTGGTATAAGCCTCTTCATGATTTCCCTCAAAACTGGAAAAAGATGACTGGAAGGTCCTATGGAAGTTGCAGAACTAAAGACGATGATCGGCGAGCTGGGGGCCCGGATCGAGAAGATCCGGGACTGGCTTTGACTTGCCGAGCAAGAAGAGCCAGTTGGAAGAACTGGGCAACAAGATGTCGAAGCCGGGTTTCTGGGATAACCAGGAAACGGCCCAGGCCGTCGTGAGCCAGCTCAGCACGCTGAAGGCCGTGGTTGAGCCTGTGGAAGAGCTGCAGCACGAGATCAAAGATTTGGCGGAGTTGTACGAGTTGGCGGCCGACGAGAGCGATACGGAGGAGCTGGCGCAGCTCGAGGAGGACGCCCACTCGCTGGAGCGGCGGTGCGAGCAGGTGGAGTTGCAGGGTCTGCTGTCGCGGCCGGAGGATATGAAGAATTGCTTCTTCGGAATCCACGCCGGCGCGGGCGGGACCGAAAGCTGCGACTGGGCCAGCATGCTGCTGCGGATGTATACGCGCTTTTTCGATGCGCACAAATACAAATATGAGGAGCTGGACATCACGCCGGGCGAGGAGGCGGGCATCCGGTCGATCACGCTGCGGGTGATCGGGCCGTTCGCGTTCGGCAAGCTCTCGTGCGAGAGCGGCGTGCACCGCCTGGTGCGGATCAGCCCCTTCGACGCCCAGAGCCGCCGGCACACAAGCTTTGCGGCCGTCGACGTGATGCCTGAGTTCGACGACGACATCAACATCGAGATCAAGGACGACGAGATCCGCATGGATTTCTTCCGGGCCAGCGGGGCGGGCGGCCAGCACGTCAACAAGGTCAGCTCCGCCGTCCGCATTACGCATATTCCGACCGGGATTGTCGTACAATGCCAGAACGAGCGCAGCCAGCACAAGAACCGGGCGCAGGCGCTGAAGGTGCTCAAGAGCCGGCTCTACATGCTGGAGCGGCAGAAGCGCGACGAGGAGATGAACAAGCTCTACGGCGACAAGGGCGAGATCGCCTGGGGCAACCAGATCCGCAGCTACGTCCTCCAGCCGTACCAGATGGTCAAGGACCATCGCACCGGCCAACAGACGGGCAACGTCGAGGCCGTGCTCGACGGCGACCTCGACGCCTTTATCGAAAGCTGCCTGAGGGAGCGCGCCAAGAGCAGAATGAAGGATAAGTAAGGTCAGAACATGAAGCAAATCATCCAGGTCGAAATCAAGACAAGGAGGGTAGAATTCGCTGGGTGCAGGACGGACATGCTCGTGGTAGGGCGGTTCTCCGACGGCACGAATGAAGTCATTCGGACTCTCGACGAAAAACTCGGGGGCGCGATCGACCGATTGGCGAAGCTGGGCGACTTCGCGGGCAAGCCGAGAACGCTGGCGGTGCTCTACGGCGAGGGCAAAATCGCGGCCCAGCGCGTCATGCTGGTGGGATTGGGTGAGCGAGACAAGGCAACGCTCGATACTCTCCGCAAGGCGGCGGCGACCGCTGCCAATCGGGCGGTCGATATGATGGTCAAGCATCTGTCGCTGGCCCTGCACCGCTCGTTCGACGGCATCCTTGAGCCAGCGGCGATGGGCAGGGCGATCGCGGAGGGCGCGTATCTGGGCAGCTATCGCTACGATGAATATGTCACGCAGAACGGCAACGGACGCCTCGGGGCGCTCGAAGCCGAGATCGTGGACCCGGACCCGGCGCCGCTCAAGAGCCTGACGGCCGGTATCCGGGCCGGAGCGATCATCGGGCAAGCCCACAGTTACGCCCGTACGGTGGCGAGCCGGCCGGCGAACGTCGTCAATCCTCCCGTCCTGGCAAAAGAGGCGTGCGACCTGGCGCGCCGGCTCAAGACCGTGAGCTGCACCATCTTCAACGAGAAGCAGTTGGAGGCGAAGGGGATGGGCGGGATCGCGGCCGTCGGGTCGGGCAGCCAGAGTAAGCCGAGACTGATTGTCCTGAAATATACACCGGCGAAAAAACCGGCCAAAGGCGTGCCCGCGCTCGCGCTGGTGGGCAAGGCGGTCACGTTCGATTCCGGCGGCATCAGCATCAAGCCGGCGCAGGACATGGACCAGATGAAGCTGGACAAGACCGGCGGCATCGCCGTGCTGGCGACGATCCGGGCCGTGGCGGAGCTGAACCTGCCTTTGGCCGTGTCGGGCCTGATCCCGTCGGCGGAGAACCTGCCGAGCGGATCGAGCTACCGGCCGGGCGATATCGTGACAACGTACAGCGGCAAAACGGTCGAGATCCTAAACACGGACGCGGAAGGGCGGATGATCCTGTGCGACGCTCTGGCCTACGCGGTCGAGCAGAAATGCGGTCTGGTGATCGACATTGCCACGTTGACCGGCGCCTGCATGGTCGCGCTGGGCCCGTACAAGGCCGGCCTGATGAGCAATGACGACGACCTGGTCCGGCAGCTCGAGAAGGCGGCCGAGGACAGCGGCGAGAGCATCTGGCACATGCCCCTCGGCGACGAGTACACCGAAGAGATGAAGAGCAAGATTGCGGACCTGAAGAATACCGGCAGCCGCTGGGGCGGGGCCTGCACGGCGGCGGCGTTCCTCCAGCAGTTCGTGGGCGACACGAAGTGGGCTCACCTGGATATCGCCGGCATGGACTTCCTGCAAAAGCCCACGGAGTATTCCACGATGGGGGCGACGGGATTCGGGGTCCGGCTGCTCACGACGTACCTGATGAATCTTGTGAACCAGAAATAAGGCGGGACCGTTCGGCCTCGTCGGTCAGTTTACGGATCGAGTCCATGACGGAAGAACCAAAACAAATCGATACGGAGCGGATTCGCAAGGCGGTGGAAGAGATGCTGCTGGCCTTAGGCGAGGATATCCATCGGGAGGGACTGCGCCAGACGCCGGAGCGGGTCGCCCGGATGTACACCGAGCTGCTCGGCGGCGCGTTCGAGGACCCGCACATCCATCTGCGGAGTGTCTTCACCGAGAAATACGACGAGATCGTTCTGCTCCGCGATATTCCCTTCTACAGTATCTGCGAGCATCATCTGCTGCCTTTTATCGGCAAGGCACACGTGGCGTACCTGCCCACGGGGAAGGTCCTGGGCGTCAGCAAGCTGGCGCGGATCGTGGACAATTTCGCGCACCGGCTCCAGGCTCAGGAGCGTCTGACCGGGCAGATCGCGGACTTTCTCATGCAGAACCTCAAGCCCCTGGGCGTGGCGGTCGTGCTGCAGGCCTCGCACAGTTGCATGACGATTCGCGGGATCCGCAAGCCGGGCTCGGTGATGGTCACCTCGGCTCTGCGCGGCAGCTTCAAAAAGGACGCCCGCAGCCGCAACGAGGTGCTGAGCCTGATGTATCACGATAAGACGTAGGTGAGGGGGCTGGTGTGGTGCGGTTAGGAAGGCAGGTGCGGTTCTCCATTGATCCGTTCCTCGACCACGACGACCTCGGGTTCAACTCGTACGCGTCCAAGCCGAGCGGAGAGGGACTGAGCATCTTTCTGGAGCTGGGCGTGGAGTTGCTCGGGCCGGTTGCACCGGATACCGGGCTGCTCGTGAACGTCAGTGATATCGACCGGGCCGTGCGACGGTTCGCCGTACCGGTCTTCGCCGAGCGGATTCGTGAGTACCTGCGCCGCGGGGAGCATATCGGTCTTGCCGTTGTCGTACAGATGCTGCAATCGGCCGGCGAGCGCCTCCGCGACAAGTTCGCCGCCGCACAAGTCGATCGACTCACTCTGCAATTGAACCCGTTCAGGAAGCTGGCCATGAATGCCAAAGAGCCGCAGAAAATCTATTTCAGCGAAAAGTTCGAGTTCGCCGCCACTCACAAGCTGTGGAACAATAGCTTCTCCGAGCGGTTGAATCTCGAGATTTTCGGCAAATGCGCCAACCCGACCGGCCACGGGCACAACTACGTTGTCGAGGTCATGATCGAGATGCCCGCCGATGCGCCGGGCCTGAAGATCGGCGAGTTCGAGCGCGTGGTCGATTCCCAGTTGATGCAGTTGCTGGACCACAGAAATCTGAATCTCGATGTGCCCGCCTTCCAGCAGAAGATCCCGACGGTCGAGAACATCACCGCTTTCGCCTGGAAGCGACTGGTCGGCCAATTCGGGCCCGCTCGGCTCCACGACATCACAGTCTGGGAGTCCGACCGAACCTATTGCTCCTATCAGGGCGAAGGCTCAGATTGACTATTTGCCGGTCCAGCGGGTGGGGTCGGTTTCGATACATGTGGAGGCGTTTTCACCGGGGGTTAAAATGCCTTTGTTGTGCAAATATCGCAGGCAGGCCCGCCGGACGCGCTTATAGGGTTTGGCGATGGCCCGGTGGACTCTCAGGGGCAGACTATGGTCCCGCGACAGGCGATTCTCGGCTTCGGTAAGCAATTGCGGCTGCAGCCTGCGCTTATGCTTGTAGATGTGGTAGATATCATAGGCCTGGAGCCGCCGGCGCAGGCGGGCGGAGAGCCCTTTCGAGATCAGAAATCGGTCGCCCATGTGCCTGGAGACTTGGAAATCGATGATGTAAGCCCGGCCGTCATCACCAAGCAGGATGTTGCCTCGCTTGTTCAGGTCAAAGTGGATGAGATCTTGCTCGTGGACCTGACGGGCCACGGCTATCAGGTCGTCAAAGAAACCGGCGGGCAGCGGGGGGCTCTCGCTCAGGCTCTTTCCTTCGATGTACTCGTAGACGTACATATGCGTGCCCAGGCGGGCCAGCACTTTCGGGACCCCGCGTATGTTCTGGCAACGCCGGAGGTTACAGACTTCGCTATAGGTGATGAGCCGGCCGAGCAGGCCCAGGGGGATGAAACAGAAGTGCATCCGCCGGTTGATCTTGCAGACCAGCCGGCGAGGTAAGCCGGCGTCGGCGTCAGCAGCCTGATACAGGCCCGTGCCGGCCACAAAATCATACTTCAAAACCTTTTCGAGGGCGTACGGATGGCCGAGGCAGGTGATCTGCTTCGGCAGCCCCTCTTCGCCCAAGGCGTAAAAACACCGGGCAAACCAGCGGGTCAGTCCTGACTTTGGCTTCGCCGTTTGCCGGGCTTGCTCTTCAGCGAGTTTATTGTCTGTGGTTGATGGTTTATGATCTGGCCCCGCAGGCACAACCAGGACCCTTTATCCAGTAATTCCCAATGACAAATCGTCAATTCTGACTCATGGCATACGGCAGGGCGGGGGATTCTGTCAAGAACAAACGCCGGACAAAAGGCCGGCGCGAAAAATACAATCGATTCAGGATTTTGCCTACGGACACGCGATGCGGCAGGCGGTACATGGTGCTTTGTTGGCTGCGGGGCTCGACCGGAGGTCGTGTGTCGCAGCTCCCTGCGAGGCCTGGCCCAGGGCTGTTGCAGGATGGCTTCGGAGAAGGCCGAGGGTAGATGGTAGGGGCTTGGCAAGACGATATTTACAGGACCTTGCAGAAGGTGTATTATGCGCACGGTTCGGGGGCCGGTGAAAAGGTCAAGCCGGCCGCTGGGCTCGTCGATAATGATGACATATGGCTGAATCAATAAATGAGTTGATGGAGAACCGGGCGCAGAGACCCGTGAACGGGACCAATGGCTCTTTCACCATTTCCGGCCGGGTGCAGAGCTTTCGGTATGCCTTTCAGGGCGTCGCTCTCATGCTCAAGTCGCAGCATAATGCGTGGCTGCACGCTTTTGCTTCGGTTTGCATCCTGGTCATGGGCGGGTTGTTCAGACTGTCGGCCGGCGAGTGGTGCTGGGTGATCCTCGCCATCGTGGCGGTCTGGACGGCGGAAGCACTGAACACGGCACTCGAGTTTTTGGCCGATGCGGCGTCGCCTGCATTTCACCCCCTCGTGAAAGACGCCAAGGACGTCGCGGCCGGCGGTGTGCTGATCTCGGCGATCGGATCGGTGGTCATCGGTCTGCTGGTCCTCGGCCCTCATCTGCTGGCCTTCCTGCGCGGACTGCTCTGAGCCTCCTCTCGACGGGAGACACTTCTTTTGTTCTGCGACTCCAGGGACTATAATGCCCCGCATCGACGCAGGTGCGATTGAAAACAGGACGTCCCGTGGAGGATCATACGATGTCTCACTTCATCCCGCCGTCACAGCAGTCATCCGCAAAGTCCACGTTCCGAAGTCTGTCCGGTCTCGCCGCCCTCAGTCTGCTGTCCTGTCTGGCAGGGGGTGCGGCGGCGGCACGCTCGGGTAATGACTCCCTGACGCCCCTGAATCGCTTCCCGCGTATGGTTCAGGAGTACTTCGTCGGCCAGCTCCGGCAGATCGAGCAGCAGGGGGACGAGCGGCGGGCCGCGCTGAAGAGCCGCCAAGATGCCGAGGCTTATATCCGAGACGTGCAGGCCAAGATCCAGCAATGTTTCGGTCCGTGGTCCGAGAAGACACCGCTCAATCCGCGCGTCACCGGCACCGTCGAGCGGGACCTGTACAGAATCGAGAACGTCATTTTCGAGAGCCGGCCCGGATTCCTCGTCACCGCCAATCTGTACGTGCCCAAAGGCCGGGACTTTCCGCTGCCCGGCGTGGTCGGCTCCTGCGGCCACTCGAATAACGGCAAAGCCGCCGAACCCTACCAGGGCTTTGCCCAGGGCCTCGCACGACAGGGCTACGTCGTCCTCATCTTCGACCCCATCGGCCAGGGCGAGCGCCTGCAGTACACGAATGAGCAACTGAAGTCGCGCATCGGCATCGGAGTCCGCGAGCACCTCTACGGGGGCAACCAGCAGTTTCTCGTTGGCGAGTTCTTCGGTTCCTGGCGGGCCTGGGACGGCATCCGCGCCCTCGATTATCTGCTGACGCGCAAGGAGGTGAACCCAAAGCACGTCGGCATCACTGGCTGCTCCGGCGGCGGAACAATGACGACGTGGCTCTGCGGGGTCGAGCGGCGCTGGACCATGGCGGCCCCGAGCTGCTTCGTCACGACCTTTCTTCACAATTGCGAGAACGAGTTGCCCGCCGATACGGAGCAATGCCCGCCGGGGGCTTTAGCACTCGGGCTGGACCACGATGATTTTCTCGCCGTGATGGCGCCCAAGCCGATTATCATTCTGGCAAAGGAAATGGATTTCTTCGACGTTCGCGGCGGCCAGCAGGCGTATGAGCGGCTGCGACGGCTCTATGGCCTGCTCGGCGCACAAGAGAGTGTCAGCCTGTTCGTCGGGCCGGGCTATCACGGCTATTCGCAGGAGAGCCGCGAGGCCATGTACCGATGGTTCAATCGCGCCACCCGCATCGGCGATGCCCGGACCGAGCCGAACCTGACGATTGAGAAGGATGAGACGCTCTGGTGCACGCCGCACGGCCAAGTTAGCGAGTTGAACTCGCGACCCGTGTACTCTTTTACGGCGGAAAAAGCCAAGGCGCTGGCCCGGAAGCGGCCGAAGGAGTTGACTCCGCCGCAGCTTCGCCAAGAGGTCCGGCGATTGCTGAACCTGCCGGAGGAGAAGGAATCATCGGCCCCGTCCTACCGCGTTCTTCGCAACTGGCGCTCGCGGGGCTACCCCAAGCCGCGATGGACGACTTATGTGGTCCAGACCGAGCCGGGCATTCAGGCGGTCGTATATCGCCTGGGCAACGAGCAGTTGCTGTCGCGGCCGAACGCCGACACGAGCCGAGCCATTCTGTACGTGGCGCATCAATCCAGTGACGCCGAGCTGCGCGAAGAGCCGCTGATCCGGGAATTGGTCAAAGCCGACCCGAACGCCGCCCTCTACACGGTCGATGTCCGCGGCATCGGCGAATCTCGCCCGAACACCTGCGACGAAGATTCCTACCTCGACCCCTACGGCTGCGACTATTTCTATGCGATTCACTCGATCATGCTCAATCGGCCCTACGTCGGGCAGAGGACCTACGACGTGCTGCGCGTCCTCGATTGGCTGCACAGCATCGGGCACGACGAGATTCATCTCGTCGGCAAAGGCTGGGGGGCACTGCCTGCGACGTTCGCCGCGGTACTATCCGACCGGGTCACACAGGTGACGTTGAAGAACGCCCCGACGTCCTACCAGACGATGGCCGAGTCGCAGGATTATGACTGGCCGCTTGCGGTGCTGGTGCCGAACGTCCTTTCGGCTTTCGATCTGCCCGACTGCTACAAGGCTTTGCAGGGCAGAAGTCTTCGACAGATCGAGCCCTGGGGCCCGGATGCCAAACCGGCCGCCATCGTGCCTTGACCCTTACTTCATGTGGGCCAGATTCATAGCCGCGAAATCGCTCGGCGCGGGTGGGAAAGCAAACCAGGCGATCCCCTCAAAGGTCCAGATGGTTGGATAGAGGATAAGCACCTTGTCCCTTTCGGCTCTGCTGATCGTATAGAAGTGGTCGCCCAGCGGGTCGGACCGGAATCGAAACACCGGACTGCTGTCCGAGGGCTGCAAACCCTCCGGGAACGCGAAAAAAGCAATCCCTTCGAAGGTCCAGACGTCGGGGAAGTTGTTGATCAGCTTGTCTCTCTCAGCCTCGTCGATCGTGTAGAAGTGCGCCGAGAGCACGGGCGACCAGAACCGGAAGACCGGCCGGGCATTCGGATTACTGGCACTGGGCAGGGCAAAGAAGGCAATGCCTTCCATGTCCCAGATGCCCGGAAATCTGTCCATGAGGCCCTGTGCTTCGGCGGCGTCGGCCGTGAAGAAGTGGGTGTGCAGAACCGGCGACCAGAACCGAAAGACAGGTACGGTCCCGACCGGGCCGGCGGACTCGATGATCAGGTTGTCGATCATCGCCGACCCGTGCTCATCCACTCGAAACTCAATCGTCCGGATATTTGCGCCCGTAGGACGGAATGCCGGAATCGTCTGGAAATCCTCAAAGAGGTTCCGCCGGTAGTTTACCGCATCCGGGTCGAGGAATACCTCGCGAAACGTATCGGCGCGATTGCGGTTGGTAACATTCGGGACTGCTTTGGGGGAACGCTGGAGTACATAGGCGAGAGTGTTGCCGTGGTTGTCGGTCAGCAGCAGAGACACGTTGTCGAAGCAGGGCGGGTTCAGGCAGGTTCGATTCAAGACGGTCCCGGGCGGGCCAGGCTCCGTCAGCTCTCCCACTTCTTCAAACGAGATGATGGTATTCGTCGTGATCGGAATGGCAAACCCGCGGTTCTGAGAGTCGAATTCGGCCAGCTTGACCGACACGATATCGGAGCACTCGCTGTTGCTGTCATTCGACGTTAGTTGCAACACTTTGTGGCCGTCGAGCTGGAAGATTTCCGCTCTCTGCGGCGTTGGCCCGCACGCGGCGTTCCGGGAGACCTCATCCTCTACGAGCCACTCACCTTCATCGCCCTCAATGAACGTGCCTGTCGAGGGCGCGTAAACCCCGACCACGGCATTCTCCCAGCTTTCCTGGAAATCCGCCGCACTCGCCGAAACACTCAAGGTCGCCACGATGCATAGGACAAGATGAATCCTCGCGTTCATGTTTGCACCTCCCTGTTTCAACCGTGCTCTGGTCTGTCTGACTCGCGGCTTCGCTCCTTCGCAGCGGCACTCTGCCTCGGCGGACATGAAATCCCACGTACATACCTTCTTATCACCTGTCCGGGCAATCCACAGTAGGCATTTTCCTGAAGGTTGCCGGGGTATGCCCGCGTCCCGTCGCCCCGACCAATCAATGAATCCTCCACCGATCATCCATGCCACAACCGCTTGACCCTTGGGACTGGGCAGGGTATGTTGGCCCAAGAGCTTTTTGGAAGGGATTCACACTATGGCACGCAGATCGAGTCTGATACTGGTTATTGCCTTGACGGGCGGGATGATGGCAGGTTGCACAAGCGTCGAAGAAAGGCTGAGCCTTCGAAAACCAACGGCCCATCTGGTGGGCGTCCAGCTTCGGGATGCGAGTGCCTACGGCGCGACACTGGTCTTCGACGTGGCAATCGAGAATCACTATCCGGCCGATCTGCCGTTGTTAGGCTTCAGCTACTCACTGGCCAGTGGAGGCCAGCGGTTCCTCGGCGGCTCCTCGCAGGTGAATATGGTGGTGCCCGCCGGAGGAAGCAAAACCGTCTCGCTGCCAGCGCGGGTAGATTACATTCAAGCTCTGAAAGCTCTGGGCAATATCCGACCCGGCGCGAAGATCCCCTACGACGCCGAGATGGACCTCACCATCGATACGCCCCAGCTCGGGTCGATCACCCTGCCGCTGGCCGGCAGCGGCGAGCTGGTGCTGCCGGAGCTTCCCGGCGTAGACGTGAACAGTCTCCTCGGCAGCGTCAAGACCGAGTAGAGACTGGATGATGGAGGGCAGAGGACGAAAAGGGCTCGGCTCTGCGATCTTGTGTCTGCCTCTTGTTTGTGCTCATGAGCCTCCGAGGAGGTCGCCTTCGATTTCGAGTTCGAGGATCGTGGTGAAGTGCTTTGAGCCGCCCGGCGTGCCGATGATGCGAATCGCCTCGCCGATGGTCGGGGCGAACTCGAACGTGATGGTCTGGTACATCTGGAAGCGGTCAAGTGGGGGCGACGTCCGCAAGTCGGCTGCCTCGACATATTCGCCGTTCTGGAAGATCTGGACGGTCAGGTCCTCGAAGAATCCACCCGCGGGCTCGTCCTCCCTGTAGTACGTGTTGAGCTTGCCCCAGACGACATCGCCCTCGTGGAATGTGACTTTCTCGAAGCGGACAGGCCGGGAGAAGGTTAGCTCATACCAGTCCTCCTCCGGCCGGTCGGCGGGATTCGACACGTATGTGTAATAGGGTCTATGGCCGTTGTGCGAATTGTCCGTGATCCCGTCGATGATCGAGTCGAGATTGTAGCGGTCGTTGTTGCGGTTGTACCGCTGGATCGAAGCAGTGGGCGTGACAGTCATGCCGGCGGCAAGGGCCCGGGCGACCAAGCCCGAAGGTCCGATAGGGTCGGCCTGCTCAATGTCAGGAATGATGAGTTTACACTCCGGAATGAGATACAGCCTCATGAAGCCGTTGCTGGTATAGGAGCCGCCGTTTCGCAGAATGTTCTCCTGGGCCAGCACGAGCATCCGCAGAGCAATGGTCGTCACCGCCTCATACTGCGGCACCCCGACGGTCGGATCGGGCAGGCCCGGCCGATGGACGTTCATGTATACGTTGCCGCAGATCGTCGGATCCGTCAGGTCTCGCGGCAGACCGCTGAAGCCATGCATGACTCCCAGAAGTCCGCCGGCGGTGGCGGGATTGCAGTCGCAGTCCCAGCCCGCAAGGACGGCAATCTGCACCGTCTGCTTGAAATCGCCCTCGCCGTAGAGCAGGGCCAGCACCGTCGCGCCCGTGTTGATGGTGGACTCGACCCAATTGTAGTGGCGGCCGAAGCTGCCGGCACCTTGGTATTTCTCATACAGCTTTTGCCGCGTCGCCCGCCAGTCCAGTTCGTCGTCGGAGGCATCCTCCAGGTACCAGTTGAGCACGTCGGTGATGACCACCGAAGTCCGGCTGCTCGAAGGGATTGCCTCAAGGCCCTTGAGAACCAGGTCAAGCACGTTATTGGGCTCAAAAAACGCGTTCGCGTACATCGCGGCGTAGAACTGGACCGCATGGACGGCAAAGCCGGTGTTGGCCACGCGTCCGAACCGGCCAGCCAGATCGATCGCGGTCTGCGGCAGACCCGGTGAAATGGCGCCAAGCACCTCCGTACCGATTTGCGCGTCGATCGAGTACCAGTGCTCGTTGTACGTGCGGCTACCGGTTTCGGGCGGCACGTGGCCGTCGAGCATCAAGTGCCAGGCTTGCTTATTGGCAACGTAGATTCCGTCGGCCGTCATATGGTCGAGCCATTGCCCGGCGATCTCACAGGAATTGCTGTCGAATCCGTATGTTCCGAGAATATCCAGCGCCATGTATTCGATATCTGTATCATCATCCGCATCCCAAATCTGCTTGAGTTGCCACGGAACGGACGGCGCCGGGTCCGGTGAAGAGCTGCTGAATAGCCCCTCGGTCGGTTGGCCCGCGGCGTTGCCGATGAGCTGCCCGACCCACATCCCGCGCATCTTGTCGAACAACTCCACGGCAGAGATGCTGCGCTGGGCGTCCGCCCGCACGCTGAGCGAAGTCGCAAGGAGAATCGTCGCCAATAGAAGCAAGAACCTGTTCTGCAAAACCACCCCCTGACACACCCTTCCCATTTTCCCCATTTTACCACATTCGGCCTGCAAATCCAATAGGTTTCCCGTCTGCTTCGCGACAAAATGTCACGTAGGGTCTCACTCTCTGGGGCGGTCTCATAAACGCTGCCCGCCGGGTGTAGAGAGGGCCGCCTCACCTTCGCCGCCCGAGGAAGACACGCCCCAGCAGCGACAGAAAGTAAACGTCGCTCATACCGATGATTGCAGAAGCGAGCCGACCCATTATTATCGGAGCTTACCGGCAACTGGCAGGGGCGGTTCGTGGCACGCCTTCACAGGGCCTCGCAAAAGCGTTTACTTAAAGCTATGTTCTTTATTTTCCGATACTTATGTTGTAGAACAGAGGGTCTCCGGTGGACAGGGAATGTCGCACCGGGGTCGTGCCACGGGCTCGTGAAGACCCGTGCTCACGAAAACAGGATCGGGGGACACGGCACGGAGGCTGTTTTCTTTTGCGCAGCCGACGGGGACGGAGTCTGTCCAAACGGTGTGTTGCTGGTCTTCGGGAAATCGGTTACCCTGATCGCCTGCGGTTTGTCCTGGATACTCCTGCGCGATAGAGGTCTACGATGATGAGAGCATTGGTCACAGGGGGCGCGGGCTTTATCGGCTCGCACCTGGCGGAGCGGCTGCTCAACGGCGGCGCTGAAGTGACGATCATCGACAACCTGAGCACGGGCCGGCTCGAGAACATCGAGACATTCCGGCACCATCCGAAGCTGCAGTTTGTCAAAGGGGACATTCGGGATGTAGCACTGATGCAATTGCTGACCTCGCGCTGCGAGGTCGTATTCCACCTGGCGGCGGCCGTCGGCGTGCAGTTGATCGCCGATGCACCCGTCCACACGATTGAGACGAATATCGCGGGTACGGAGGTCGTTCTTGAAGCGGCCCACAAGTTCGGCCGCCGGATTCTGCTCGCTTCGAGCAGCGAGGTCTACGGCAAGAGCGAAAACATCCCCTTCCATGAAGACGACGATTTTGTGTTGGGCAGCACGGCGTTCTCCCGGTGGGCCTACGCGTGCAGCAAGGCCATCGACGAGTTCTTAGGGCAGGCCTTCCACCAGCAGTACGGCCTGGGCGTGGTCACAGCGCGGTTCTTCAATACGATCGGCCCGCGGCAGACGGGCCGGTACGGCATGGTCGTGCCCCGCTTCGTGCAGTGGGCCTTGAGGAATGAGCCGATCCAGATTTACGGGACCGGCACGCAGACCCGATGCTTCTGTTACATTCAGGACCTGATCGATGCCATCATCGAGCTGATGCAGTGCGAGCAGGCGGCCGGCAAGGTCTTCAACATCGGGTCGTCCGAAGAAATCACGATTGAGGCGCTGGCGGACAAAATTATTGGGATGACGGGCAGCAAGAGCCGGAAGGAATTCGTGCCCTACATCGTTGCCTATGGGCGGCCTATCGAGGACATGATGCGGCGTGTGCCGAGCACCGAGCGAATCCGCAAGGCCATCGGCTGGCAGCCCAGGACGAGCCTCGATCAAGCCTTGCCGACTATCGTCGCGCACTATCGAGGGCAGATGGGGAATCCGCGATGATCCATGACATCGGGCGCACATATCGCGGCACCGGAAGGGTGAGTGAGATGGTATGATTCGTCCTTGGGATTATCTGATTGTCACGGCCTCGAACGAGCGGCAGGCGGAGGCGTACGAAACACAACTGAGCGTACGCCGTGAACTGGGGCTGCTCAGCGACGTTCGAGACGTGATCGTCGTTCCCGATCCCGGCGGAAAGCGCATCGGCAGCGGCGGCAGCACGCTCTGCTGCCTCATGGAAGTCCTTCATCGGCGGCTGGGACGCAAACTCGCCCGCAGCGATGCGCGTGCCTGGGAGCAGGTGTTGAGAGAGCTGCGCATCCTGATTATCCACGCGGGCGGCGACTCGCGGCGAATGCCGGCGTACGGCCCGTGCGGCAAGATTTTTATCCCGGTGCCCGGCGAGAACGATCGCGCGGTGTGCCTGAGCTTGTTCGACCGCCAGTTGCCCGCGTACCTGGCGCTGCCCGAGCCGATGCAGGGACGCGGACAGGTCGTGATTACGTCCGGCGATGTGCTGCTGCGGTTCGATCCGACGCACGTGCAATTTGCGCGAGAGGGAGTGACCGGCCTGGCCTGCTATGCCCATCCGGAGCAGGCGAGCCGGCACGGCGTGTTCTGCCGGGGGCGGGCCGACGAAGTCAGACTGTACCTCCAGAAGCCCTCGATTGCCGAACAGAAAGAAAAAGGTGCGATCGACGGTTACGGGCAGTCCTGCCTGGATATCGGCGTGATGCACTTCGATGCGGGCACGGCGGCGCGACTTCTGAAGCTCTTTGGAGCCCGACCGGATGCACGGGGCAGGCTCACGCTCGCCGGCAGGCGAGGCCGGGCCGTCATGGAGCGCGGACTGGACTTCTACCGCGAGATCTGCTGTGCCATGGGCAAGGAGACCAGCCCGGACCATCACGTCCGATCCGCCCGCGAGAGCGGCTCGAAATGGACCGACGCCATGCTGGGCGGGCTGTTCAAGACCCTCTCCGCCGTCCCGTTCAATGTGCAGTTGCTGAAACACTGTGAATTTCTCGATTTCGGCATGAACCGCGGGATCATCAACAGCGGAACCCGCCTGCTCCAGGAGGACCACGGCGCCTCGCACCTGCAGACGTGTCTCGACGTGAACAATGAGATTGCCGCCGGCGGGACGGTGCAAGGCACGGCAAGCTGGGTCGAAGGCTGCCGGATTCACGCGCCGCTGACACTGGGCGGCAATAACGTGGTCGTCGGCGTCGATGTGGAAGAGCCGTTATCCCTGCCGGGCGGCATGTGCTTGGATGTGATCCGGGGACGCGATGCGGCGGGTGCCGGCGTGTGGTTCGTTCGCTGCTATGGCATAGATGACACGTTCAAGAAGCCGGCGGGCGAGGGCGCCGTCTTTTGCGGCCGGGATTGGCACGCGTGGCTCCGGGAGATCGGGGCGGGTGAAGAGGAACTCTGGAGCGCCGACACCGCGAGCCAGGACCGCACCCTCTGGAGTGCGAGGCTCTTTCCGGCGGTGAGAGAGCACGGTGAGTACCGACGATGGCTCTGGCTGTTCGATCCCGCGCGCGCGTCCGAGGAACAGCATCAGGCATGGCGCTCGGCAAATCGCTACAGCCTGGAGCAGATTCTGTCGTTGGCCGACCATACGGATTTCTACGACCGCCGCAGCGCGATCCGGACAGACATTCTTCATGGGTCCCTGCCACGGGCGTTTCGACCGGAGAGCGGATTGTCCGCGCGGGAGCTGGCCCGCCTGATGCGAAAAGCACAGCGGCCGGCGGAGTGGGTCGCGGGAGTTCTCGACCAGGCATATCGAAAGTGCGAGGACGGACAGGGGCGCGGGACGGCGCCTCTGGCCTTTCCCCGTATCCTGCACACCCTGGGCTCGGCCCTGGCGGAGCTGTATCCGGATGACAACGAGCCGGTGACGCGTGCGCTGCCCGGCTTGGCCCACCTGCTCGAGCCGCCCGTCGCGCGCTGGCTGGAATCGCTGCAGCTTTGGCCGATCAGCCGCGTCACGATGGCTCCGTGGTGTCGCCGGATGCAGGAGGCGGCCTTCGAAGGTCTGGAACGCGCCATTGTGGCGAGCGGCACGGAAGGGGACGTCGCGCCGCGGAGCGTGCTGCGCAGTGACGAGATCGTCTGGGCGCGGGCGCCGGCCCGATTGGACATGGGCGGCGGCTGGACGGACACCCCGCCGTATTCGCTGGAGTGGGGCGGGTGCGTGACGAACGCGGCCGTGGACTTGAACGGCCAACCGCCCATCCAGGCGTACGTCCGCGTGATCGACGAGCCGGTGATTTGGATCGGCTCCATCGATTTGGGCGTGCGGATCGAGATACAAGACTTTGACGACCTGATGGATTACCGCCAGGCGACCGGCAGCTTCGCCCTGGCGAAAGCGGCGATCGCCCTGTCCGGCATCGCGCCGAGCGGCACTGGTTACACTCGCAGAAGAACGCTGCGAAAAACTCTCGAATCCTTCGGCAGCGGCATCGAGCTGACGACGCTGGCGGCGATCCCCAAGGGAAGCGGATTGGGGACCTCCAGTATTATGGGCGCCGTAATCGTGGCGGCGCTGGGCCGCGTGATGGGCCGGCGCCTGTCGCAGCGGGAGCTGTTCCACAGCGTGCTGCGGCTGGAGCAGGCACTGACCACCGGCGGCGGCTGGCAGGACCAGATCGGCGGGGCGGTGGACGGCGTCAAGATGATCGTCACCGAGCCCGGCATGGTCCCCGACGCCCATATCCACTACCTGCCGTCGGATATTCTGGACCCGAGCGCCAACGGCGGCCGGACCCTGCTGTACTACACGGGCATCACCCGCCTGGCCAAGAACATTCTTCAGCAGGTCGTGGGGCGCTACCTGAACCGGGACCGCGAGAGCATGGCGACTTTGAGGCACATCGGCCTGCTGGCGCGCGAGGTCATGGACACGTTCATCCGCAAGGACATCGAGCGATTCGGATACCTGATGGACGTAGCCTGGCAGCTCAACAAGAGACTCGACCCCAACAGCAGCAACGAGGAGATCGAAGCGCTGTTCGCCCGCGTCCGCCCGTACATTTACGGCGGCAAGCTCCTCGGCGCCGGCGGCGGCGGTTTTATGCTGCTGGTCTGTAAGTCGCCCGAGGATGCGGCGGGGGTACGGCGGATGCTCGAGAACCATCCGCCCAACGACCGCGCCCGCTTCTTCGACTTTCGTGTGAGTACGGATGGACTGACGGTCACCGTCTGTTAGAGGGCGGGGTGTATGCGCAAAGCATTGATCACAGGAATCACGGGCCAGGACGGATCGTACCTGGCGGAGTTGTTGCTGGAGAAGGGTTACGAGGTCTGGGGAATCATCCGACGGAGCTCTTCCTTCAACACCGAGAGAATCAACCATCTGTACAAGGACCTGCACGAGCAGCCGCGGCTGCGCCTGGTGTACGGGGACCTGACCGACGGCAGCAATCTCTCGGCGATTCTGAACGACATCAAGCCGGACGAGGTGTACAACCTCGGGGCGCAGAGCCACGTGCGCGTCAGTTTCGATCTGCCGATCTACACCGTCAATGCGGATGCGCTGGGGACGCTGCGCATGCTCGAGGCGGTGCGCTCCTGCCATCTGCCCATACGATACTACCAAGCCTCCAGCAGCGAGATGTATGGCAAGGTTCCGGAGACGCCGCAGACGGAGAGGACGCCCTTCTATCCCCGCAGTCCGTACGCCTGCGCGAAGGTGTACGGCTACTGGCAGACCGTGAACTATCGCGAGGCGTATGGCCTCTTCGCCTGCAACGGCATCCTCTTCAATCACGAATCGCCGCGGCGCGGGGAGACCTTTGTCACGCGGAAGATCACGCGGGCCGCCACCCGCATCCAATGCGGTCTGCAGGAGGCGCTGTATCTCGGCAATCTGGAGGCCCGGCGGGACTGGGGATTCGCCGGCGACTACGTCGAGACCATGTGGCTCATGCTCCAGCAGGACGAGCCCGACGACTATGTCGTGGCCACGGGAGAGAGCCACTCCGTGCGCGAGTTTCTGACCGAGGTCTTCGAATACCTTGGTCTCGACTGGGAGAAATATGTGAAGACCGACGCGCGATACTTCCGGCCGACCGAGGTGGACCTTTTGCAGGGCGACTCCAGCAAAGCGAGACGCGTCCTGAACTGGAAGCCCCGCGTGACGTTCAAGGAGCTCGCCCGGCTGATGGTCGACGCCGACATGAGAATCGCCGAGCAGGAGAGGATTATCAAAACGCACGGGGAAGACAACCGGTGGAAGCAGGGGGACCAGACCGGATGAGCGATTTCTTTGCCGATCAGCGCGTGGTGGTTACGGGGGGGGCGGGCTTCCTGGGCCGCTACGTCACGGAGGGATTGCACCGCCGGGGCGCACGATACGTCGGAGTGCCGAGGTCGGCGCAGTACGATTTGGTGCGGCTGGAGAGCGTGACGCGGATGTACGAGGACATGCGGCCGGATGTGGTGATTCATCTCGCCGCCGTGGTCGGCGGCATCGGAGCGAACCGTGAGCACCCGGGCGAGTTCTTCTACAGAAATCTGATGATGGGCGTCCAGTTGATCGAGCAGGCGCGGCACTACGGCGTACAGAAGCTCGTCGCGATCGGCACCGTATGTGCCTACCCGAAATACACGGCGACCCCGTTCCGCGAGGAGGACCTGTGGCACGGATACCCGGAGGAGACGAACGCACCTTACGGTCTGGCCAAGAAAATGCTGCTGGTCCAATCGCAGGCGTATCGACAGGAATACGGATTGAACTCGATCTTCCTGCTGCCGGTGAATCTGTACGGGCCGGGCGACAACTTCGATCCGGCCGCCAGCCACGTGATTCCGGCCCTGATCAAGAAATGTGTCGACGCGCTCGAGACGGGCGCCGATGCCATCGAGTGCTGGGGCACGGGTCAGGCTTCACGGGAGTTCCTCTATGCCGCCGACGCCGCCGAAGGGATTCTACTGGCAACGGAGCGCTACAATGGCGGCGAGCCCGTCAACCTCGGCAGCGGCTGCGAGATCACGATCCGGGAGCTGGCGGAAACCATCGCCGGGCTCACGGGCTTTCGCGGCAGGATTCGCTGGGATCCTTCCAAGCCCGATGGGCAGCCGAGACGCCGGCTGGATGTCTCGAAGGCCAGAGCGTATTTCGGCTTCCAAGCCGCAACGCCTCTGGAGGAGGGACTCAAGGCGACGATCGACTGGTACCGGGCAAATCGCAAGTAGCTGACGCATCGGAAGTCGTAGTGTCCATGGAGTCTGCCGTGACGAGGCGGTACATGCTGGTGTTGATTGCCGGCGTGGCGATCTATGTCGTCAGTTGCGCGCCGGGGGCGGTGTGGCAGGATAGCGGACTGATCCAGTATCGCGTGTGGCACAACGATATCGAGGGCTTCCTCGGGCTGGCGATCTCGCACCCGCTGTACTATATCGTCGCGATCGGCGCGAAGCATATCCCGCCGGGCGAGTTCGGGCACCGCGTGAATCTGGTCTCGGCCGTCGCGGGGGCGATGGCGGTGGCGAACCTGTATCTGCTGATGCGGTTGTGGCTCGGCCGGGATTTCCCGGCGCTCCTCGCTGCCGTGACGCTCGCCGTTTCGCACACATTCTGGTGGCATGCGAGCATCGCCGAAACCTACACGCTGTGGGCCGCGTTGTTCACCGGCGAGCTGGTTGTGCTGCTGCAATACACCCGGACGAAGAGGGTGGGGTACCTTTACCTGCTGGGCCTGCTCAATGGTCTGGCGATTGCCGTCCACATGCTCGCCTCCCTATCGCTGGTCTGCTATGCGGCATTCATCGCGGTGCTCTTAGTGAGGAGGACCATCCGCGTGAAGGATGCGGCGGTGATCGTCGGCTTCTGGGTGTTGGGGGCGTTGCCTTATGAATCTCTGATCGTCAGGAACATGGCGGCCAGCGGGGACGTCACCGGCACGCTGGCTTCGGCGGCTTTCGGCGACCGCTGGCGGGCCGACGTGCTCAATACCAGCCTGTCGTGGCGGATTGTCAAAGAGAACGTTCTGTTCCTGGTGCTGAACTTTCCCACGCCGAATGTGCTGCTGTTCTTTGTGGGCCTTTATGCCCTGCACAAGGTTGGCGCGGAGCGCGCGTTTCGCAACGTGGCTCTGGCACTCCTTGTGCTGTTTCTTGTTTTCGCTTTCCGTTACACCATTTCGGACCGTTACGCATTCTTCATCCCGTTCTATATTTTGGTCGCGGCGGTGATCGGCTGGGGCGTGTACGAGTTGCAGTCGCGGCTCCATCGCCGGGCCGGGCCGTACCTGATTGGTGCGCTTTCGTTGCTGCCGATCGGGGCGTACGCGGTGGCGCCGAGGCTGGCGGAGCGAATGAACGTGCCGATCAGGACGCGCGGCGATGTCCCCTATCGCGATGATTACGAGTATTTCCTGCGGCCATGGAGGACGGGCTACACCGGGGCCGAGCGGTTCGCCAGAGAGGCCCTCGCCGGCGTGGAGCAAAACGCCATCATCCACGCGGATACGACCACCGTGGCACCGCTTCTGTACGTGCAGGAGGTCGAGGGCTTTCGGCCGGATGTGCAGGTCGTTACCGGCATCGTCAGCAGCAGGAACGCCCCCAAGGTGACGGAACATACGATAGGGCTGCTGCTGGAGAGATACCCGGTATATGTCGTCTCCAGGAAACCCGGCTACTGTCCGAAGTTTGTCCTCGACAAATACGAACTGGCCGAAGCCGGTGTCTTGTGGCGTGTGGTCATGCCATGATCCACGACTGACCGACAGCACCTATGATCGAACTGGTGCCATGTCCACGCGTGCGTGGACATGCCTCGTCCGCCGGCCAGAACACGCTTACGCGAGCGTAAGGGCTCCCAAACGCGTTCTTTCGCGTTTGGGGTCGCTTTGAGGCTGCCACGCGCCGAGGGCGGACAATACCGCGTGCATACTGAGATCAAACCGGGCAATCCGTTCGGATACGACCGCTATGGCTTCGCATGGCAGCATGTGCCTGCGGGCGGGGCCACTCACCTGGATTTCGGCTGCGGCGCTGGGCGATTCCTCGAAGGACTGCGGAGCAAGGGCATCGGCCGGCTCGTCGGGGTCGATGGCAGCGAAGATGCCGTAAAGCTCGCGCTGAAACGATTTCCCGGCCTGGAGGTCCGGCACCTCCGTCAGACGGTCTGCCTGCCATTTGCTGATAAGAGTTTTTCGTCGGCCAGCCTGATGGACGTGCTGGAGCACGTGGATGAGCAGGATGCACTGCTCTGCGAGCTGGGTCGGGTCCTGCGGGACGATGGAATGCTGATCGTTACGGTCCCCGGCCAACACGCGTTTTCGTTCCTGGACATGGGAAACTGGAAGTTTCGCTTCCCCCGGCTGCATCGGTGGTACTACTGCCTCCGGCACGCGCCACAGGAGTACGAACGCCGGTACATCAGCAACCCGGACGGCCTGGTCGGCGACATCTCCGCGAAAAAACGCTGGCACGAGCATTTCTCCCGCCGCAAACTCGAAAGCCTGTTGAATCGTAATGGATTTTCCGTAGTCGAGTTCGACGGCTCCGGGTTTTTCGTGCGGATTCTCAAGGCCGCGGAATTGGCCGCCGGGCGAATCGGGCCGCTGCGTTCCGCTCTTCGGAAGATGAAGGCATGGGACGCTCGGCGGTTCCAGTCGGCGAATCTGTTTTGTGTCGCACGCAAGTGCGCCCGACCCACGGAGGGATCAGAGTAACCAAGCATGGCCAAGACAGTCACGACTTCGCGCGCGCTGGTTCGCAATACGTTCTTCAACCTCCTGATGCTGATGAGCAACGCCATCATCGGCTTCCTGTTGATCGGATTCTTTCTCGATCGGCTCAAGCCGGCGCGCTACGGCGTGTGGGTCCTGATCGGTGACCTTTTCCGCTACCGGACCCTGCTGGGCCTGGGCCTCAATAGCGCGATCAACCGCAGGATTCCGATGTACCTCGCCAAGGATGACGAGGAGGGCATCCGCAAGGTCGTCAGTACGGCCTTGTTCTTCTTCACGATCATCGCCGTGGTGCTGGTGCTGCTGAGCATCCTGTTCGCCGTGAAGATCGGCGACTGGTTCACCATCGAGCCGGAGCTGGTCAGGACCGCGAGCGTGCTCACTCTCGTTGTCGGGATCGGCTTTGCGGCCTCGACCCCGCTGCAACTGACGACCGCCGTGCTCAGCGGCATGCAGCGATATGACATGGTCAGTATCACCACCGTCGTGGTCCTGGCCATCAGAACGGTGCTGACGATCGTCCTGCTGCTTCGCGGCTACGGGCTGCTGACCCTGGGACTCATCTACGGCATCAGCGAGGTCGTCGCCCGGGGCGTGCAGCACATTCTCGCCAGGCGACTCTTGCCCAAGGGCTACGCCTCCTGGCGGTACGTGGATCGTGTTCTGCTGAAAGAAATGCTCTTCTACGGTATGAACACGTTCCTGTACGCGATGGGGGCTCTGATCATCTACCGGGCCAGCGCGACGATCACCGGCATCTTCTTAGGGACGTCCCAGGTGGCGCAGTTGTACACGGCGGCGGCGGGTCTGCTGCTGCTCTCGGAGTTTGTGCAGGCGTTCACGACGGCGATTAAACCTGCCGTCAGCGACCTGGATGCCCGCGACGACCACGCGCGGGTCCGGCAGATTGCGTTCCTGACACAAAAGTACAGCCTGCTGATCCTCATCCCGGCGGCTGCATTCCTGATGATCATGGGTCGCGAGTTCCTGACAGTCTGGGTGGCCGCGAAGTTCAAAGACCCCGTCATCGTGCAATCCATGGCGACCATTCTGACCATTCTGACCGCGGGCTACTGTCTGCTGCTCAGTCAGCACAGCAATTACCTTGTCCTGTCGGGCCGGGGCGAGCACCGGGTCTTCGGGCTTCTGACGGCCGTCGAGGCCGTCCTGTGCGTCTCGAGCGCCGTCTTCTCGGTGAAGGTTCTCGGCTGGGGACTTCAGGGGATCGCATGGAGCAATCTGATGCCGATGGGCTTGGTGGCCGGCGTGATCCTGCCGATCTATTTCAACCGCAAGATGCAAATCTCGGCCCGGGACAGCCTCGTGTACGTCTGGTGGCCGGCACTGTTGAGCACGGCTCCGAGCGTGGTGCTCATCGTGGCATGGAAGCACCTGGCCCCGCCGAATTCGTGGCTGGAGTTGTTCGCCGTCGTGGCCGCCGCCGGCGCGACAGCTATGCTCTGTGGCTGGTTCCTGGGCATGGACAGCGTTGAACACCGGCGTCTGCTTTCCGTTCTGAAGCGAGGCAGGAGCCAACCCGCCACCCCAAGCGCCGAGGTCGTCGCGCCGGTGCAATGACGGAGACTGACCAAGACAGCTTGTCATCCCTGCGAAAGCAGGGATCCATTACCGCCGAGGCAAGGTGGATTCCCGCTTTCGCGCGAATGACAAATGGTGCCGATACCTCATGGTACGGGCGTCCGCGTGGAGGACAGCTTGCAGATCCTGGTAGCCGACTACGTGCCGCTGGCGAACAAGGGCGAGGAGGCCATCGTGCGCGGGATTGAGGATATGCTGTCGCCGGACCGGCCCGTCGTTCTGGGCCTGTTCGACGATGTTCCGGAGGTCACACAGCGGGACAACATCACGATCTTCCCGAGGCAGTGGGTCTTTCGATTCGAGGGCAACTCGGCCCTGTCCGGCCGGGGGCGGATTCTGATGCAGGCCTCGATCGCTTTGCAGCTTCGATGCGGAATCTATGGCCCTCTGGGAAACCTCACGTCCGCCGGGGCCGAGCAATGCCATCCGCTCCGGGATTTCTTCGAGCGCGCCCAGCACGTGCTGGTAGGGCACGACGGCGTTTTCTCGGTGGAGTCGTGCGGGATTATCCATTTGGCGAAAAAACACGGCAAGCGGGCCGGCATCCTTGGCGCCAGCACCGGACTCGGCGGCGGCCGGCTGTACAAAGCCTGGCTGTACCGACGCGCCATGGACGAGAGCGACTTCTGCATCTTCCGGGAGAGGCACTCCTGCGAGAGCATGAGGCAAATCTGCCGCGACCCTGGAAAGCTTCTGGTCGGTCCCGATCCGGCGTTTGCGATGCAGCCCGCGCCGCCCGAAGCGGCCCGCGCCATTCTTGAACGATATGAGCTCTATCGAAAAGCCAGGCAGGACCAGAGGCCCGTGGTCGCCGTGACAGCCCTGGAGAAAGGCCGGATTTACGTGGGCTTTCGACCCGACCTGCAGGGACGGGCCAAACAGCAGGCTCACGCCCGGTACCTGGCCGCCGTCCTCGACGGCCTCGTGGCCAAGCATCGTGCGTTCCTGCTGTTTCTGCCCCATTCGGTGGAGGAAAGCGCCAGCGACATCGTGGCGGCCAAGCATGTCATCGAGCAGATGAAAGCGGGGCCGGAGGACTCCGTCATCATTGAGCAGGACTGCGGGGCCAGGCTGCTCAAGAGCCTCATCCGCGCCTGCGATTTCCTGGTGGGAGAGCGGACCCACTCGCTGATCGGCAGCGTCTCCGTGGGAACGCCGTTTGCCGCCCTGACGAATCGCCAGGATACGCGCACGCACGGCATTATCGGCGCGATGTGCAGATGTGAAGACCAGATTGTCGATATAGATATTGTGGATGACAGGCAGGCAGCATCGAAGGTCATGGACCTGTTCGAGAGGCGGGACTGGATAAAGGAATCCCTGGGGTCAATCCGCCGGGAAATCTCCTCGCGAATCAAAGATATCGTGGACGTCATCAAAGGGCCAGCCGGAGCACATTCGGGGCCGTGAAGAACAAGCATCCGACAATTGAGCTGGTCGTCAAACACAAGCTGTGCACGGGCTGTGGCACGTGCGCGGGCATCTGCCCGCGTGATGCCATCGACATGGTGACAGACCCCGGGAGGGGCTCTTATGTCCCCGAGGTCAACAAGGGCCGGTGCATCCGATGCGGGCTATGCTACGAGGCCTGTCCGGGGCACAGCGTCGATTTCGAAGGGCTCAGTGCCGCTTTGTTCGGAGACGTTCCCGAGGACATCGCCCTCGGCCGGTACCTGGGCTGTTACGTCGGCCACGCCACGGATGAGGACGTGCGATATAACGGCGCTTCCGGCGGGCTGGTCAGCTCTCTGCTCATATTTGCCCTTGAGGAGGGTCTGATCGATGGTGCCTTGGTTACGCGGATGCGCCGCGATCAGCCGCTACGGCCGGAGCCCTTCCTGGCGAGAACGAAAGAGGAAATCCTCTCGGCGGTCGGCTCGAAATACTGCCCCGTCCCGGCCAACATGGCGTTAAAGGAAATGCTCGATGGCGACGACCGGATTGCCGTAGCGGGGCTGCCGTGCCATATCCAGGGGATTCGCAAGGCCGAACAGTGCATTCCGAGGCTCAAGACGCAAATCCGCTATCGCATCAGCCTCGCGTGCAGCCTGAATTTCAGCTTCACGGGCACGGCGCGATTTCTCAAAGATCTCGGCATCGCGCCGGACAGTGTGGCCGTCCTTCAGTATCGGGGCCGTGGCTGGCCCGGAAGCGCGCTGATTCGACTCAAGGACGGCACGGAGCAGACGCTCCCCTATGCCGACTGCTACCGACGGCTCGGCCCATTCTCCCTGAGGCGCTGCACCTTGTGCAGCGACATGCTGGGCGACTTGAGCGACCTGACCTGCGGAGACGCGTGGGTCCCCGAGATCATGCGGACCGACCAGATCGGCAGCTCCTTCGCCGTCACACGAACGCCGGAGGCGGAAGAGCTTCTCGAAATGGCAGCCTCGAAGGAGGCTGTCGCGTTATCGGAACTCGGCTTGCAGAACCTGCTTGCCTCCCAACACCATGCCGTCTTCAAGAAGAGGAAGCTCGGGGCCCGAATGCGGCTGTTCCGTTGGAGCGGCCGAAGCGTGCCGCAATATCGCCAGAAGCTGCTCGCTCCCCTTCGAGAAGACTACGTCAGCATGATGAAATTCTACGCGGTGCGCTACGTGATCGGCGGCAGGCACCCGATTCTCCGGGCACTCTTTTATCTGGCCCGCCGGTTAAAAGGAAAGGCGCCGACGGAGCCGATCCGGCCCGCAGAACCAGTAAGTCAGCCGTAAGGCACCGGACGGAGGAAGACGATGGATAGAGAGCGAGGCACACGCATGTCATGCTGAGCGAAGCGAAGCATCTGGGCTGCGAATGAGAACGCTCTGCCGCATTGGTAGTGACGTCCAATTCATTGGCCAGATCCTTCGCTTTGCTCAGGATGACAATCGATGCATATGGAAGGTGTGTCAACGTCCGCATATAGCGGTTCGGATTGAGGGGCGGCGCGGGACAAACGAATAACGAGGGCACCCTCGTTCGCCGATATCCATGACGATGTACCCGACCTATACCCATGAGATAGATGACGACGGCCTGCTCGAAGAGCCGCAGGAGCGCACGTCCGATATCCAGCTTGCGCCGGCCATGAGCCTGATGCTTCTGGCGGTCTGGCTCGTCATTTGTGTCGTCGGATTCGGCATCATCTTTTTGGCCAGGAATCCCATCGCCGGGGTTCTGGTGATCGCCATTCCCACGTTTATCGGCATGATCATCAAACCGACGTTCGCCCTGTGCATCCTGATGATGGTCCTGCCGACCGGCGCGGGTGTGGGATTTCAGGCGGCATTCAGCCTCGACCGGGGCGTCGGCTTGGCGGTGGCGGCCAGCTTCTTTCTCAACGTGCTGTTGACCCGTCCCGGCCTGCGGATTCGGCACAAGGCCCTGTGGGTGGCGGCCGCGTTGAGTCTGTGGATCGGACTCATATCGCTCGCCCAGCCCTACCTGTCGATGGAATTGACGCGCGCGTACACGCAGTTCCAGCTCGTCGTGCTGATTGTGATTGTCTACTGGATTCTCGAAACCAACTACGAGAATACCTACCGCTGGGCGCTGCGCTCGTACGTCATCGGCACGCTTGGCTCGATAGCGCTGGTAATCATGACCGGTGCCACGATGCGGGCCACGATGGAGACCCGCAGTGTCCGGTACGCCGCGACACTCGGCAACGCGATCGATGCCAACATGATGGCGGCCATCGTGGCCGTGGGCTTTCTCTCGGCGATTTACCTCTTTGCCCGCGACAAGAGTCTCTTCTGGCGGGCGCTCTGGCTGCTGGCCCTTGTCGTGCTGCCGCTCATGATGCTTCGGACCGGCTCGCGCGGCGGCATGGTGGCACTGGCCTTCACGATGCTGTCACCGCTGCTGTTCGTGCGACAGGTACTCCGCCGTCCGGCGCTGGCGGCGCTGCTGCTGCTGGTGATTGTGCTGGCCTCCGCATCGGCCGGCCTGCTGATCCGAGAGCGGGGCCTGGAGACCTCCGTGGCGCATCGTCTGACGGATGTCGGTCGAGCCAAGGATGCCCTGGCGTTCCGGATGGCCGCCATCCAAAGCGCGGTCCAGGCCGCCTTGGTCTGGCCGGCCGGAACGGGCTACTTTAGCTGGTTCGAGCGCACGAGCACCGAGATCTGGCCTCATAACGATTTCTTCTTTGCCCTCGGCGTGTACGGCATCCCCGCGGCGATTCTGTTCACGATTTTTGTGATTCTGCTGATGCTGACCGTCCGGCGGACGCCGCTGACTCTGGAAAAGCTGTACGCCCGGGCCATCCTGACGTTTCTGCTGGTGATGGGGCTCAACATCAAGCAGCTCTCGGCCAAGTACTACTGGGTCTTCCTGGCGTTCGTTCTCGCGGCGGAGCGGCTGGGCTGGTGGTACGCCGAGCCCGTCGCCGAGCCGACCGAAGAAGCGGATGAAGAAGCTCCGGATACTGACGATTAGCCACATGTTCCCCGCCGCACGCTCCCGGCAGCATGGGATTTTCATCTGCCGGGAAGCGCAGGAGCTGCGCAAGTACGGCGTCGAATGCTCGTTCCTCGTCAGCCGGCCATGGACACCCTGGCCGCTGTATCATGTCCCACGCTGGCGCGCCTATGGGCCGGCGAACCCTTTGGCGGCGCCGGCGGGCTTGCAGGCCCGTCCGGCAGCACACCTGCGAGCGCCCGGCTTCGGTTTTCGCCGGTTCGAGGGCTGGTCTATGGCGCGCGCCTCCTTGCCCGTCGCCCGAAACTGGCACCGGGAGAAGCCATTTGACCTCGTGCTGGGCGTTTGCATGCTCCCCGATGCGGAGGCAGCCGTCATAGTTGGCAATGCTCTCGGACTGCCGGTCGTGAGCCTGGCGGTGGGCAGTGACGTGATGGTCTATCCCGACCGGATGCCGGCCCTGTGGCGGCGGCTCTGCGAGACGCTCGACCGAGTCGATTTGCCGGTTGGCGTCAGTCAATCCATCTGCAAGAGACTGGCCGAGACCGGCAAATGCCGGCGGGCGCCGCTGTGCGTTTATTTGAGCCGGGACACGGAGCGGTTCGTTCCGGCCGACGACAAGGAGCGGGTCCGCCGCCGGCTCGGCTGGTCCGCGAAGAGCGTCGCAGCGATTTATGTCGGCGGACTGGTGGCGACGAAGGGGATGGACGAATTGGCCGCCGCCGCTGAGCCCCTGTTAAAGAAGTATCCTGATTTTCAACTTGTGTGTGTCGGCGATGGGCCGGCTCGCGACAAACTGCTCGCGCTGAGGGACGGCCTCGGCCGGGATAACGCGGTCGTTCTGCCCGGTCGCGTCGCGCCGGAGGAGGTTCCGCTTTTTCTACAGGGGTCGGATTTCCTGGTTTTACCCTCGTACAGTGAAGGGATGCCGCAGGCGATTCTGGAGGCGATGAACTGCGGCCTGGCCGTCGTGGCGACACGCGTGGGCGGGGTCCCGGAAGCGGTGCTCGAGGGCGAGACCGGCCTGCTCGTCGAAGCGAAAAATGTCGAGCAGCTTCGCAAGGCGATGGAACGAATGATCACCGATGAGTCCTTTCGAACGTCCGCGGGACAAAAGGGTCTCGCGCGGGCGCGCGAGGTCTTCAACTCCGACCGCAACGCCCGTGAATTTGCGGACGCGCTGTGGTCGTTGGCAGGGGGGCGGTCTCGATGACGGATTCGTCACACCAGCCTCGTGCCAAAGTGTGCGTACTGACCTCGGTCCACATTCCTTTCGATGGCCGGGTCTTTCACAAAGAGGCCAAGAGCCTGGCCAAAGCCGGCTATGATGTCGTGCTGATCGCCCGGCATGATAAAGAGGAAGTCGTGGACGGCGTGCGCGTCGTGCCCCTGCCTCAGCCGAAAAACCGGATGCAGCGGATGACGCGCATCATGTGGCGGCTCTATCGTCTGGCGGTCAAAGAAAACGCCGACGTCTACCACTTTCACGATCCGGAGCTGACGCTGGTCGGCCTGCTGCTGAAGCTGCGCGGCAAGCGAGTCATCTGGGACGTCCACGAGCACTATCCCAACAGCATCCTCGACAAGTATTATCTGTCCAGGCCGCTGCGGCGGCTCATCAGCAAATCGTTCGACCTGTTCGAGCGGGCGGTGGTCCGGTTCTTCGACTATGTGATCTACACGACGCCGTTCGTCGGCGCCCGTTATCAGAGCATGAAAGTCCGGTCGGGCCGGATCGAGAACTATCCCATCATCGAATTGTCGCAAGCCTTCGAGAAGAATCCGCAGGAGAAAATCATCTATCTGGGCGGCATGTCCCGCATCCGCGGGCTCGTCGAAGTGGTCGAGGCTTTTGCCCTCGTGGTGCAGAAATATCCGCGCTGGGAGCTGTGCCTGGTGGGTTCGGCGACGCCGGCGGCTTTCGGCGATGAGCTCAGGGAATTGGCGAAGAAGCTCGGCATTGAAGCGAACGTGAAGTTCATTCCCTGGGTGCCCTACCAGGAAAAAGAGAAATTGTCGTCCCAGGCGTCGATGGGCGTGATCACGTACCTGCCGTACTCGAACAACACGAGCTGCTTGCCGAACAAGCTGTTCGACTATATGTTGGTGAGCCTGCCGGTGATTGCGTCGAACTTCCCGCTCTACCGGGAAGTGGTGGAGCCGAGCCGGTGCGGGCTGATCGTCGATCCCGCGCAGCCCGAGGAGATTGCGCGGGCGATGGAGCACCTGATCGAGCACCCGCAGGAAGCCCGACAGATGGGAGACAACGGGCGGCGGGCCGTCCTGGAGCAATACAACTGGGAGAGGGAAAGCCAGAAGCTCCTGCAAATTTATGAAACGGTCCTGCATGGGGGCCGGGGAGACTGACGTGCCGAAGATTATGCTAATTGTCGGGGCCAGGCCGAACTTTATGAAGATGGCCCCGCTCTACTTTGAGATGGCCGGGACGAAGCTGCTGGACCCGCGCATCGTGCATACGGGCCAGCATTATGACTACGCGATGTCCCAGGCCTTCTTCGAGGATTTGGAGTTGCCGGAGCCGCATTATTTTCTGGGCACGGGGTCCGGCTCGCATGGGGAGCAGACGGCCAGAATCATGGTCGAGTCGGAGAGAGTGTTCCTGGCGGAGAAACCCGACCTCGTCGTCGTTTTCGGGGACGTGAACTCGACGCTGGCGTGCAGTCTGACGGCCAAGAAGCTGCTGATTCCGGTCGCGCACGTCGAGGCGGGCCTGCGCAGCTTCGATGAGACCATGCCGGAAGAGATCAACCGGCGCGTGACGGATATCGTCTCGGACCTGTTGTTTACACCCTCGGCCGACGGTGATGAAAATCTCACCCGCGAAGGGGTCGCGCCCAAGCGGATTCACCGGGTCGGCAACATCATGATCGATTCGCTCGTGCGCATTCTGGGGCGGATCAGCCCGGACCAGGAAGGGGCGATTCTCCGGCAGTGGAACCTGCCGCAAGGCAACTACGTGCTGGTGACGCTGCACCGACCCTCGAATGTGGACGAGAGGGAGAGCTTGCAGGGAATCCTCGGATACCTGAACAAGCTGTCGCAGCGACTGCCGGTGGTGTTCCCGATGCACCCGCGTACAAAGAAGAACATCGAGACGTTCGGAATCGATATGGCGTTCGGCAGCGCGTTTCAAATCCTGGAGCCGGTGCGGTACCGGGAGTTCATCACGCTGGAGAAGAACGCCCGGTTTGTTTTGACGGACTCCGGCGGGATCCAGGAGGAGACGACGTTTCTGGGTCTGCCCTGCCTGACGCTGCGCCCGAACACGGAAAGACCCATTACCATCACGCAGGGGACCAACGAGCTGGTGGACCTCGGAACCATGGAGAGCCGGACGCAAAGGATTCTCGCCGGAAATTGGAAGGCCGGCAACGTGCCGGCGCTCTGGGACGGCCGGACCGCCGAGCGAATCACCAGCGTGATTAGTAGTTACGTAGATAGCAGGCGTTGAGCGGATGAGAGTACTGTCGATCGTCGGAGCAAGGCCGCAGTTTATCAAAGCGGCGGTGGTGTCGAAGCAGATCCGCGCGGGCGGCTTCGAGGAGCGGCTGCTGCACACGGGCCAGCACTACGATTTCAACATGTCGGAGGTGTTCTTCCGGGAATTGGACCTGCCGGAGCCGAGCTACTATCTCGGCATCGGCTCGGGTCGGCACGGGGAGCAGACGGCCCGGATGATTGCCGGCATCGAGGAGGTGCTGCTCAAAGAGGACCCGGACGTGGTGATCATCTATGGCGACACAAATACGACGCTGGCCGGGGCGCTGGCGCCGGTGAAGCTGCACATTCCCGTCGCCCACGTCGAGGCCGGACTGCGCAGCTACAACCGGCAAATGCCCGAGGAAATCAATCGCGTGGTCGCAGATCACTGCTCGGATATCTTGTTCTGCCCCACGCAAACGGCCGTCCGGAACCTCGAAAAGGAGGGCTTTCATAATGTCCTCGACGAGGGCCGGCTCATTCCGGCGGACGGGGCCTCGACATCAAGCGCCTCGTCGGACCCGCTCGTCATCAACGTCGGCGACGTGATGCTCGATATCGCCCGCTATGCCAAGCACCGGCTGGACACCGAGCCCGGAAAAAGGACGGGCATCCTGGAGAAGTGCGGTCTTCAGCCGCGCGAGTACATCCTCGCCACAATCCATCGTGCCGGCAATACCGATGACCCGGACAACCTTCGTAACGTTCTGGAGGCGATGCGGGCCATCAGCACGGGGGGTCTCACGGTGTTCTTCCCCATTCATCCGCGGACCCGCCGGGCCCTGGAGAAGTTCGACCTGCTTGGCCTCGTAGAGGCCGGTGGAATTGTCACAAGTGAGCCCGTCTCCTATATGGAGATGATCGCCTTGGAGAGCGACGCCAGATTGCTGCTGACGGACTCGGGCGGCGTGCAAAAGGAGGCGTACTTCTTCGGCGTCCCTTGTGTCGTCGTCCGGGAGGAGACGGAATGGACCGAGCTGGTCGAGATCGGATGGAACCGGCTCGCGGGCACCAGGGTGGCCGAGATTGTCGCCGCCGTCGAGGCGACCATTCACGAGGACTTCGAGAGCAAGGCTCGCGTCGATTTCTACGGTGACGGCAGGGCGTCCATCCGCATCGCCGCAGTCCTCAAGGGACAGGCTTGAGAATGTGCCCGGTTACGGAAAGCGGAACGGTTGACTCTTCGTGGACAGGAGCCTGACGCCCCAGGCCTCGAGGCACAGAGGGGCATCCTGCATGGTCTTGTTCTGAGCGCCGTCCGGCAGGTTGGGACCACCGTTGCTCAGATCGTAGGCGATGGAAAGAAACAGGTCCTGAAGCTCCGGGTCGAACACGGCGAGGCGGTGCCAGCCGAACCAGATGTTGCCGCCCCGACCACCCGTCAGACCGCCGAGGTCGGCGTCCGTGCCGTCCACATAATTGTTGAAGTAAAACGGGCCTTTCTCCGGGGCCCAAATCCGAAAGCGGAACGTGTTGGCCAGGCCCAGCACGACGCTCTTACTGACAAGTCCCTCCGTGCAGGCCTTGGCGGCCAGCCAGGCGGTGCGATTGGCGTGTGACGTGTCCAGCGCATCGGTCGAGCTGTTCGGATCGTAGCTCGGGATGGACATCCACACGTAACCTTGCTCATCCGTGTTAGCGAACAGACCCCAGTCGCTGGGGATACGATCGGGCATCTTGTCCTGGTATGGGGCCGGCTGGTTCGGCTCATAGCGCGGCGTCAGATAAAGATCGATCAGCAGGCCGGCCCAATCGCGGTACGGATAGCTGCGGTATCCCAGCGTGTAAAGATCGAGGCAGATGCAGGCAAAGTGCTCGCGGACGTCCCGGCCGGAATTGAGAATGACGAGGAGATACTTGTCTGATTCCGGGCCTTTGATCTGCTCCTCCGTTATGGAAGGCTTGTAGTAGAGCCATTTTTCTACCACGTCGTGTTCGACGAAGTCGGCGATGGGTTGCCATTCCGGCCGATTGACTTGTTGCAGGGCCCGGGCGACCATGAGAAAGCCCGCGCTGCCCTGGAAGTCGCAAAGCTGATTATGCCCGCCGGTTTTGGCCAGGACCGACTCCAGATAGAAGCACGGCCACTCGCCCCGCGGCTCGTCATGCCAGATCAACATGCGCGGGCTCGCGCCGGCCTCTTTGATGGCCTGCTGCGCTAGGCCGGATGCCTGGTCCAGGTAGCTGCTGTAGCCGGTTGCCTGCCACATATCGATGAGGGCTTGGAGTTCTCGTTGCAGGTAGTAGACGGCCATGCCGTCGTTGAGAGTCCTGCCCTGGCTTCGCAGCTCGTGGGCAATATGATCCCGCGCGAAGGCCATGATGAGACGGTTGTACAGCAGGGGACGGTTCTCCACCGCCAGAGGTGAGTAATTCGGATTGAGCACGGGAAGAGTAATCTCGTAGCTTTGCCAGTTCGTCTGGGCGAGCGCGACAGGAGTGAAAAGGCGAGCGAGCGCGCAGGCGAGAACACATCCTATGAGGCGTGTGGGGATCGACAGCCGCTCGTTCATCTGATCACCTTCCCCCCGGTCACAAAGCCGACCCGCCATATGCCGGGCGTATCCTGAACATACATTTGACTATATTATAGCCGATATTGGCAAAACAGGCAAGCGCGACCGATCAAACGCAGGTGCCCCGGATACTCACGGCATCGTCACGTCTGCACACGGCGAATGGCACACAGCATTTGTCACTATGGCAGGGGCAGTTATTCTCGGACGACATGATGAAGATCAGCCTATTTGGCACGGGTTACAACTGAGAGCGGTGTAACATGCGGATACTCTACATCCATCAGTATTTTGCGTCCCGCAAGGGCCGAACCGGGACACGGTCCTATGAGTTTGCGCGTCACCTGGTCGGCAATGGCCACCAAGTGACCATGATCACCTCGGGCCTGGACAACAGTGAGTTTCCCGTCTGCCGGAAGGAGCCGTGCTGCGAGTATGAGATTGACGGCATTCGCGTGATGGCGGTTGCGGGAGGCTACAACGATCCGAACACCGGCACCAGCATGAAGGGCTGGCAGCGAATGTTCAAATTCTATGAGTTTGCCCAGGCAGCCGCGCAGGTCGGCAAGGGCCTGAGCGAGCCGGATGTGGTCTTTGCCACGCACACGCCCCTGCCAGTCGGCCTGGCGGGCATGAGTCTGAGCCGGCACTTTGGCGTGCCCTTTGTCTTCGAGGTGCGTGACTTATGGCCCGAGGCGCTGGTCAATGTGGGCGCTTTGGGCAATCCGGCCGTGATCTGGTGGCTGCGGCGGATGGCCCGCCGGATCTATCGGCAAGCCGATCACATCGTCGCCCTGTCCCCCGGCATGAAGGAAGGCATCCTGCGGGCCGGCATCGCGCCCGAGAAAGTCACGGTCATTCCGAACGCCAGTGACCTCGACCTGTTCCGGCCCGATCTCGACGGCAGCGCTGCCCGGGAAAAGCTGGGCCTGGGCCAGCGGTTTGCCGCCATCTACTTCGGGGCGATGGGAACGGCGAACGGCCTGGAATACGTCATTGAGGCGGCCAGAATCCTGGCGGAGCGCAAAAATGATGACATTGTGCTCGTTCTGCAGGGCAGCGGCGGCAAACGGGACGAATTGGAAAGCCTCGCCCGGCGGTACGGGCTGACGAACGTGGTGTTCAGTCCTCTGGTGTCGCACGAGGAGGTCGCGCGGATCGTGGCCGGCTGTGACGTTTGCCTGACGATCTTCCATGCGGCCAAAGAGCACACCTGGTCCCCGAACAAGCTTTTCGATGCCCTGGCGGCGGGCAAACCGGCGTTAATAAATGTCCCCGGGTGGTTAAAAGAGACGATTGACGGTGGCCATTGCGGCTGGTACGTTGACTCCCAGCGGCCCGGGGCACTGGCCGATGCGCTGGTGACATTGTCACGTGAGCCCCAGTTGTGTCGGCAGATGGGCGCCAACGCTCGGGCCCTGGCCGAGCAGGAGTTTGACCGCCGTCTTCTGGCGAAACGCCTCGAAGATGTTCTGATAAGCGTTGTGGATCGCCGCGCCAAAGAGAGCAGGTAGTTTTATGTGAAACCCGTCTTCTTTGTGCAATTGGGGGGACCTATGAGAATCGCACGATTCTTGTACAGGATGCGCGGCAAACCCGTCCCGTACTACGCGGATTATCCGCTGTGCTTGATTGTCTGGAAGCCGATTCGCAAGTGGCTCAATGTGGTGGTGATCCCGAACATTGTCTCCGCCCGGATACGGGTGGCCCTGTACCGGCTCATCGGTTTCCGGATCGGCAAGAACGTCTTCATCGGCATGAAGTGCTACTTGGACGACATCGATCCGGCGATGACGATCATCGAGGACAATGCCGGGATCTCATACGGCGTGTATTTTGCGGTCCACGGGGTCGGCCAGATCCACACGCCGATCCGGATTCGCGAGAACGCCAAGATCGGCATGCGCACCACGATTGTCTCCGGCCGCAACGGGCTCACCATCGGCCGCAACGCCATCGTCGGTGCCGGGTCCCTGGTCCATCGGTCGGTCCCGGACGGCGCCATCGTGGCTGGCTGCCCGATTCGACCCGTCAAAATCGATGCGCCGCAATTGCTGCTCGATCACGACATAGTTGCAGCGAGAGACGAAGAAAGGATACCGGAGCATGAGCGACAACGCCTTGAGCGTGGCGGTGATCGGGGCCGGGTACTGGGGCAAGAACCTGGTCCGGAACTTTGCCACAGCCAAGCGGTGCACACTGAAGTACGTGTGTGACATCAACGAGGGCCTTCTGGCGGCTCATCAACGCAGCTTTCCTTCCATTCGTACCACGCCCGACGTGAGCGTGGTCCTCGACGATCCCGGCGTGCAAGCGGTCGTCGTGGCCACGCCGGTGCCGACCCACTTTGAGATGGCCGACAGGGCCTTGGAGGCGGGCAAGCACGTCTATGTCGAAAAGCCGCTGACGGTACGGGCCTCGGAGGCCCGCGCGCTCGTCGAGCTGGCGCAGCAGACCCGGTTGAAGCTGATGGTCGGCCATCTGCTCGAATACCATCCGGCCGTCACGTACCTCAAGGAAATGCTGGACCGGGGCCAGTTGGGCGAGCCGTACTACATGTACACGCAGCGCGTCAACCTCGGCATCGTCCGCCAGAACGAGAACGCCTGGTGGTCGCTGGCGCCGCACGACATCTCGGTCGTCTGCCACCTGCTGGGCTCGGAGCCGGTGTCGGTGACCGCCAACGGGCAGTGTTACCTGCAAAAGGATATCGAGGATGTCGTCTTCGCGACGATCAAGTTCGCCGACGGCAAAATGGCGCACGTGCACTGCAGTTGGCTGGACCCGCACAAGATCCGCAAAATGACCGTAGTCGGCCCGGAGAAAATGGTCACGTTCGACGACATGGAGGCGACGGAGAAGATCCGCATCTACGACAAGGGGGCGGCGGTCCGGCACGACATCACGACGTCGTATGCCGATATCATCGCGCTGCGGTTCGGCGACATCGTCATCCCGAAGATTCCGGGCGGCGAGCCGCTCTCGCTGGAGTGTCAGCACTTCATCGAGTGCGTGCTGGAGAATCGTCCGGTGCGCAGCGACGGGGCGGATGGGCTGCGGGTCGTGCAGGTGCTCGAAGCGGGGCAGAAATCCCTCAAGAACCATGGTGCGCCGGTCAATCCGGGAGAGTTCTGATGAACGAGAAGAGTATGAAGGGCGAGAAGAGGGACTACTTTGTCCATGAGTCGGCATATGTCGATGAGCCCTGCCGGATCGGCAGAGGGACGAAAATCTGGCACTTCTGCCACGTCATGAAAGATGCGACGATCGGTGAGAACTGCATCCTCGGCCAGAACGTGCTCGTGGCCGGCGGCGTGGTCATCGGCAGCAATGTCAAGGTCCAGAACAACGTCGCCATTTACACCGGCGCGATAATCGAAGATGATGTCTTCCTCGGGCCCAGTTGCGTCCTGACAAACGTGGTGAACCCGCGGGCGCAGATTGTCCGGCACGACCTCTACGAGCGCACGGTCTTTCGCCGGGGGGCAACGGTCGGCGCCAACGCGACCATCGTCTGCGGCATCGAGCTGGGACGATATTGTTTCATCGGCGCCGGCGCGGTCGTGACGAAGAACGTGCCCGACTACGCGTTGATGATGGGTGTGCCCGCGCGACAGGTCGGCTGGGTCAGCCGTCACGGCGTCCCGCTGCCGCAGCCGGACGCCGAAGGCGTGATGGTATGCCCGGAGAGCGGGTACCGCTACCAGCAGGTGCAGCCCGGCGTCGTGCGCTGCCTCGACCTGGACGAAGAGGCCCCGCTGCCGGAAAGCCAGCGGGTCGGAACGGTCCGCTACAAGGATATCAAGTTGAATCGGTGATCGGTGAGTGGAAGGGATGAGCATGGAAGTACCTTTACTGGACCTGAAGGCACAATACGCAACGATCAAGGACCAGGTTCTGGCGGCCATCTCCGAGGTGCTGGACTCGCAGATGTGTATCGGCGGGCCGAAGGTGCTGGAGCTGGAAAAGGAAATTGCGGCGGCGAGCGACTGCAAGTTCGGGGTCGGCGTCTCGAGCGGGACCGACGCGATCTTGAATTGTCTGATGAGCCTCGAGGTTGGTCCGGGCGATGAGGTCATTACGACGCCGTTTACGTTCTTTGCCACGGTCGGCTGCATTTCGCGCGTCGGCGCGACGCCCGTTTTCGTCGATATCGACCCGAAGACGTACAACATCGATCCCAGCCAGATCGAGACGGCGGTGACGCGGCGGACCAAGGCGATTGTTCCCGTCCATTTGTTCGGGCAGATGGCGGATATGGACCCGATTATGGCCTTGGCCCGTCGCTACAAGTTGGCAGTCATCGAGGACGCCGCCCAATCCATCACGAGCACCTACAAAGGCAGGAAAGCGGGCAGCATCGGCAAGGCGGGGTGCTTCAGTTTCTTTCCCAGCAAGAACCTCGGCGGCATCGGCGACGGCGGCATGGTCGTCACCAACGACGAGAAGCTCTACCAACGTCTCATGCTCATGCGCAACCACGGGGCCGAGCCGAAGTACTATCACAAATTCATCGGCGCCAATTTCCGGCTCGATCCGATTCAGGCCACCGCTCTGCTCGTCAAACTGCCGCACCTGGACGACTGGTCCGAGGCCCGCCGGCGCAACGCCGCCTACTACAATGAAAAGTTCGCCGGCACGGCCGTCCAGACGCCCTGCATCAGCCCGGACTGTCAGACGATCTATAATCAATACTGCATTCGCGTGCCCCGGCGCGACGAGCTTGTCGCCCACCTCAAGGCCAACAAGATCGGCTGCGAGATTTACTACCCGGTCCCGGCGCACCTGCAGGAGTGCTTCGCCTATCTGGGCTACAGCGAGGGCGACTTCCCCGAATCCGAGAAGGCGGCCAACGAGATCCTCGCGCTGCCCATCTATCCCGAGCTGACGGACGACATGAAAGATGTGGTCGCCGAGGCGATCCTTACGTTCCTGGGTTGATCTGCCACCCGGCGTTTGTCATCCAGAGCCGCAGGCGAAGGATCTGGTCTGCGGACGGGACCCCTGCAAATGCGCGGCCCAGATCCTTCGCTCCTCGTAAAATGCGCTACCAACAGTTGGGTGGCAGCGGCAAGCGCCACAGGCTGTGTCACAATTCTGGTAGGGAGGTTCTTTTCTTTTTGTCCCTGGAGTCTATGATGGACTGTCGGTTTTGGAAAGGAGTCTGGCCATGGCGTTTCGCCCCTCCGAGCGGTATCAGCAGGT
>Ga0315281_10000466_pt1 | contig 56248 bp, 50 predicted proteins | sample YL17G07_0_MG_FD_204540 | JGI IMG/M metagenome (GOLD analysis project Ga0315281, IMG submission 204540) | Sediment microbial communities from Yellowstone Lake, YNP, Wyoming, USA - YL17G07_0 | ecosystem: Environmental > Aquatic > Freshwater > Lake > Sediment | place: USA: Wyoming | collected...
CGCACCTCCTGTGATTGATGTTGCAATTGTATTCCAATTTGCAACTACCTTGAAGGTGCCTTCTCTTTGGGTGGCTATCCGACTACCTTTCTTTATCGGTAGCCTTTTATATGATTATCAGGCATGGGATATTGGGATTTGAAACATGATACATTTACGATGCAGCAGGCAATCTACTTGAGCGTATGAACGTGTTGTGAAGGCCAAGGCAATATTGACGTCTGTGTGCTACACCGGCATATAATATTCCTATGAAAACAGACATAGACACGGTCATAGCAGAGGTCCTTTCTCTTTCACCGCAAGCTCGTGCGTTTGTGGCGGAAAAACTCATCGAAAGCCTTGATTCAGAAGAGGAAGTTATTTTGTCTTCCGCCTGGAAAGAAGAAGTGCGCAAGCGTTGCCGAGAGATAGACGAAGGTTCGGTGAAATTACGTAATGCCGAAGATGTTCTTGCCCAGGGCTATGCTGCGCTCGTCGGATAATGCCTGATCAGTACGTGATCGTCGCAGTGATGCACCTGCATCGTGACCCTGGGTACTGGAAAAAGCGTTTTCCATAATCCGACGTATACCCAACAGATGTATATCATCGACACTTCTCTCTTCCAGCAAACAGTAAACCGCGCCTGAGATAAAATAGGGACTCACATGCCGCATAGACTATTGCCGCCATGATTATTTATTATATACCGTGATTTCGGATATCCATAATACGTATACGGCAAATTAAACTACATATGAGAAAGGTCTCAAAATAATCATGCCTGATAATGAAGACATTAAAAGCGATGGGGTCCCCGCTTGGCTGGAAGGGGACAACAGGCTACTTAAAGGCATGCGCGAGATTTTCGTGAGGAACACGCCGCAACAGATGGAGAGGCTCAGGGAGGCATTCAATTCCGGCGATACTTCAACCATCGAACTCCTTTCCCATACCATAAAAGGCTCGGCCGCGATGATCGGCGCCATCACCCTCAGGGACGAAGCCGCAAAGGTTGAGGCCTCGGCCTTAAACGGAGACATTGACGGGGCCCGCTCATACCTCGATAGGATGGAGAGGGAATTCTGCAAGGTCATATCGGGACTTAAGACCCAGGCCTCCAAAACCGGCCTACCCTAATGCAATTCGCGAGATTTTTTACCGCATGCTTCATAATTCTGTTCCTTTCCCCCGGAACGGCCCAGGCCTCCGATATTAAAGTGGGCATGTCAGCCGCCTTCAGCGGACCTTCCGAAGGCCTGGGTGTTGAGTTGTACCGTGGGGCGATGGCTTATTTCGAGCATGTAAACCATACGGGCGGCGTGAACGGCCGGAAAATAATCTTACAGGCCTATGACGACGGTTACAACCCCATCCCCGCTATAAACAACACGGTCAAACTTATTGAAGAGGACAACGTCCTGCTCCTGTTCAATTATGTCGGTACCCCCACGGTCACCCGCGTGCTCCCCCTTTTGAAGAAGTTCAGCGACCGGCGCATATATCTCTTTTTCCCCTTCACCGGCGCGCAGCCCCAAAGGGAATTGCCTTACAGCGAGTTGGTTTTCAACCTCAGGGCGTCATACCGGGAGGAAACCGGGGGGCTGGTGGACCACCTTGTAGGGATAGGCAGAAAGAGGATAGCGGTTTTTTATCAGGCCGACGCCTATGGCCGTAGCGGGTGGGACGGTGTGCGGAGGGCGCTGGCAAAGCACGGCCTGAAGATCGCCGGGGAAGCCACGTACCGCAGGGGAGCTAAATATGATGGGGACTTCAGGGAACAGGTGTCCATCCTGCGGCGCGCGAATCCTGACGCCGTAATCTCCGTCGGCTCCTATGCGGCCTGCGCCGCTTTTATCAGGGCCTTACGGGATGCGGGTTCTGACATGCCGGCGGCAAATCTCTCCTTTGTCGGCTCCGAGAGCCTTATCAAGCTCCTGTCCGATGAGGGGCGGAAGTCGGGCCGGGACTATACTCGCAACCTGATCAATTCGCAGGTCGTCCCTAGCTATGAAGATAAATCCCTGCCGGCCGTGAGGGAGTACCGTGAGCTGATGGACCGGTACAAACCCATGCCGCCCGGCAGAATCATGAAAGGCGCTTATCAGTCTCTGCCGTATAGTTTCGTGGGTTTTGAGGGTTTCCTGAACGCCAAGACGCTGGTTGCGCTCCTGAAACGGATGCCCCGAGACTACGCCAGGGCAAATATCAAGAGCGTCGTGGAAACCGTCCGGGGGCTGGATATAGGAATCAACGCCCCCGTCACCTTTGGCCACGGAAGGAACCAGGGACTTGACCGGGTCTATTACACCACTGTGCGTGACGGACGGTTTGTCCCCCTGACAGACTGGGAGGCCTGGCGTAAATGAGGCTGACAATCCTTTTCAAGAGGAACCTGGTTATTCTGACCGTTATACTTGCGTCCCTGGTCCTTTCGGTCATCGCTTTTTCGGGCTGGAACCTATACAGTCACCTTGTGGACGAATATCGCACCAAGGGTGTGGCCGTGGCCGACAGCATCGCGAGTTCCGGCACGGAACTCCTCCTGAACCGCGACGCCTCGACCATGCAGGCCCTGATTGACCAGTTCCTGGCCATCGAAGGCGTCGGGTATGTTTTCGTGGTAGACAGGGAAGGCGAGGTCATTTCGCATACGTTCGTCCCTTCCGTGCCGGAAGAGGTGCTGCTTGCCAAATCTTCTCCGTCTGAGACCCTTATCAACAATGTGGAAGTCAGGGGAGGGAAAAGGTATATTGACGTGGCCGCTCCCATCCTTGCCGGCATTGCGGGATATGTGCATGTGGGCATGGACACCGGCATTATAATGAACAGCATACGTTCGGCCATACTGGTGGAGATAGGAATTGTACTGGTCCTCTCCCTCGTGAGTTTTCTGGTGATCTATTTCTTTTTCGAGAAAAACATCAACACCCCGGTAGGCGTTTTGACGAATTACGCAAATAGTCTTGTAGCGCACGATTACTCCGCCGTCATAGATGTCCAGTCCGGGGACGAATTCGAGACCCTGGCGGGCGCCCTGAAGTACCTGGCGTTCGATGTGCAGGGTATGCTGGAGCGCCTGGACGAGTCGGCCTGGGAGATGGCCAGGAAGGACGCCGAACTGGAAGACACGCTCAATCGCCTGAGCGCCATTGTCGAGAACATGGCTGACGGCCTACTTGTTACCGACACCGAAGGGAAAGTGGTCAGGACCAACCGTTCCCTCATGGAGATGTTTAACCTTGGGAACGAGGACCCGACCGGCCGGAACGCGGCGGAATTCCTGGGCAAGGAACTGCCTGCCATGATGGAAGCCTGTATAGAGGAGGGACGGCGGGAGGTGGTGAGCGCTGAGATCGAATTGCCCGGGCGGAGGACGGGTAAGGCCCTGGCCGCGCCGATCCATCACAAAGGAGCTTATGAAGAGTCCGGGAATAAAGATATAAAGTGCGCCGGGATTGTGACCATTATAAGGGACATAACCCGTGAAAAGGAAACAGACCGCATGAAGACCGATTTCATCTCCCTGGTCTCGCACGAACTGCGGACGCCGCTCACCTCCATCCTGGGGTTCGCCAAGATCATCTCAAAGAGGCTGGAGGAGGTGATTTTCCCCCTGGTGACCACTGGGGAAAAGAAGGCCCTCAAGGGCATGACGCAGGTCAAGGAGAACCTGGAGATTATTATCATCGAGGGAGAACGTCTCACTTCCATCATAAACGACGTCCTTGACATCGCCAAGATGGAGGCCGGAAAAACAGACTGGAGAAAGGACCCTGTCTACATGGGAGATGTGATCAAACAGGCGGCATCATCCGTACGGCCGCTTTTCGATCAAAAGGCCCTTCCCCTCCTTATCGAAATTGAAGACGAGCTTCCGGCGGTCACGGCCGACCGGGACCGGCTGGTACAGACCATGGTAAACCTGTTCTCCAATGCCTTGAAATTCACGGACACCGGCAGGGTGTGTTGCCGGGCCGCGCGCTGGGAGGCAGGCATACTGGTCAGTGTCGCGGACACAGGAATCGGTATAGCCGGGGGAGACCTCGAAAATGTATTCGAGAAATTCAAGCAGGTCGGCGACACGCTGACGGACAAGCCCCGCGGCACCGGTTTGGGACTGCCTATCTGCCGGCAAATAGTGGAGCACCACGGGGGAAGGATATGGGTGGAGAGCGAGGATGGCAAGGGCAGCACCTTCTTCTTCACCCTTCCGATAGAAACGACGGGAGTTCCGTTCTCCAGGACGGTGGCCCTTGATGCGCTGGTACGGCAGTTAAAGGAGCACGTGGGGGGGATGGCCTCTTTGGGTCACAGCGACGGCAAGGAGATACTGGTGGTGGACGACGACGCACATATCCGCAGGTTCCTTCACCAGGAACTGGAGGGTGAAGGATATAGCATCTCGGAGGCTAATGACGGTATAGAGGCCCTGAAACGCGTGAAGGAAAGACGGCCCGACCTCATCCTGCTGGACGTCATGATGCCCGGCATAAACGGTTTCGACGTGGCAGCGGTGCTCAAGAGTGACCCCGTCACCATGGACATTCCCATAATAATCCTCTCCATAATCGAGGACCTGGAACGCGGTTACCGCGTGGGGGTAGACCGATACCTTACCAAACCCGTGGACACCGATGCGTTGCTCGGGGAAATAGGGGCGTTGATAGCCCGGGGCCCGTCCCGCAAGAAGGTCATGGTGGTGGACGAAAACGCCTCCACGATGGAGACCCTGACAACGGCGCTTGCGGCCAGGGGTTACAGCGTGGTCAACGCGTGTTGCGGCGGCGAATGCCTCGAAAAAGCGGCCCTGGAACGTCCCGACATGATCATCATAGACGCCCTGCTGTCGGACAGGCACAACATCGTCAAGACCCTGCGTTTCAACAAAGGACTTGAGCATGTCGTCTTCGTGCTTCTTGGCAAAGAGGCCATAGATGGAGGCGCAAACATATACCCGTTCAAAGGGGGGAGTGATGGACCGGATTGATTTGAGGAGGCTGGTCAACGCTGCCGAGTGTTCAGCAGTGGTACGCGGAGTGATGCTGTCCATAGGGGAGCCTGCGGTCATAGAAGACGAGGCAGGCACTATTATGACTTTTTACGAAGTAGGGGACCATCCGGTCCGTTATCCGGTCATGGTATCGGGAGAGACCATAGGCTGGGTATGCGGCCCTCAGAAGGTGTCGTCCGTTGCAGACCTGCTTTCGCACCTCGCCGCGCGGGAACTCGAAAAACGCTCTCTTGCAGGCGAAACTCTTGACAGGTACCGTGATCTTTCGCTTTTTTACGACCTTGCCGAACGGATACCGTTTTCCACAAGCCCCGCCGGCGCAGCCTCGGCTACGATCTCTGAAATCAAGCGGCTGTTCAAACCTGACAACGCCTCGGTAATGCTTTTAAGCTCTGAGACCGGAAGGCTGGAGATACTCTCCGCATGCGGCAGGCAGTATAAGCCTAAGACATCCATGGCGCCCGGCTCAGGCATTGCCGGAATTGTCTTGTCCTCAGGCAGGGCCGAAATGGTTGACAACGTCCTGTCCGACCGCCGTTACATAAAGGGCGCCAACCGCGCGGGCTGTCTGCTTTGCGTCCCGTTGAAAACCGGAGACAAGGTCGTAGGAGTGGTCAACGTCAGCAGGCATACGGCCGCCTATAAGACCGCCGATCTCAAGCTGCTTGCCGGCCTGACCGCGCACACATCCTCTTCCCTTGAAAACGCCAGGCTTTACGACCGTATGAGGGACACGTTTTACACTACACTGCGTACCCTTGCCGAGACCATCGAAAAACGGGATTATTTTACGAGCGGACATACCAAACGTGTAATGGAGTACAGCCTTGCCATCGGCCGTATCATGGGTTTGGGGAATGAGGACATGCAGCGCCTGGAACTGGCCGCCATGCTCCACGACATAGGCGCAATCGGTGTGAGGGACAGCATCCTGCTCAAGCCGGCGCCGCTTGATCAGGCGGAGTTGGAGGAGATGAAGAAACATACTGTTTACGGCGAGGAAATACTGGCCCACATAGAACAGTTGCGGGGCGCGATTCCGGGCGTCAGAAACCACCATGAGCGTTTTAACGGCAGCGGCTACCCGGACGGTAAAAAGGGCGAAGAAATAGACATCACTGCGAGGATAATAGGCGTTGCCGATTCCTTTGACGCCATGACCTCCAAAAGGCCTTACCGTCCCGACCTGACCATGGACCAGGCGTTCGAAGAACTGAAAAGACTCTCCGGAATTTTGTATGACCCGGAGGTTGTGGATGCGTTTTTTTCCGCGGACGTAATGGAGGCCTTTTTTACCGCCAATGCGCGCAAGAAGATAATGCCGCAACTGTGACGGCCTGAGTATCCGGGGTTAATAGCATCTAAGCATGAATATGCATAAGACAAATTGGCATAGGAAGATGATTTGCGGGACTTTTTTGTTCCTCCTGCTTTGCGCTCTCATTGCGCCGGCTTCGGCTGCTCCGGGCTTGCAGACCATTACGCTGAATGGACATGAGAGGGTCTATGACCTTGAATCCGGCGGCTTACTTGAGGTCTACGAGGACACTACCGGGACCAAGGGATTTCAGGATGTGTCGGCGCCGGGAGCCGACGGCCTTTTCAGGCTGGAGGACAAAATCAGCTTCGGCTATACCAAATCGGCTTTCTGGATCCGCTTCCACATAAAGAACGAAGGCCCCCGGGGCTCATGGATACTGGAGTGCGGCAACCCGCTCATTGACCGCATAGTGCTCTTTCAGAGGAGTGCTGTGGGTGTCACAGTCATGGAGTCCGGCAGGGGAATACCATTTTACCTGCGTCCCTTTAATCACCGCAATATGGTATTCCCTATTACATTAGAGACTGGGGAGGAGAGGACCATGTGCCTGCGTTTTCAGACAGAAAGCGGCGCTTCATTCCCTCTTAAGCTTTGGGGCCGTGAGGCCTTTGCAGAGAAAGAACAGTCTGCGCTCCTGCTCTTCGGTTTTTACTACGGGATAGCCCTGGTCATGACCCTTTTCAATCTCTCGGTGTATTACTACATCAGGGACAAAATATACCTTCTGTATGTTTTGTGCGTCATGCCGTATGTCTTCGCCCAGTTGTGCCTCAATGGGATCGGCTACCAGTTTCTTTGGCCGGGGAGCCCCTGGTGGGAGAGCAAAGCGCTCCAGGTCTTCATGAGCGCCTCAATCGTCGGCGCTATGGCCTTCACCGCCGGCTTTCTCAGGATGAGGACAGTTCAGCCCTCTTTATACCGTGTAATGATGCTCATGTGCGGTGTTGGGACGGCCGGAATGCTTCTGAACCTCTTTATCCCGACCCGCGCCGGCATCCAGTTGAGCACTATTTTCACGAGCGTCAACATCCTCTTCATCTTTTTTACGGCCTTCCTGATCTGGAGGAAGGGTTTTAGGCCTGCAAGGACTTTCTTCCTGGCATGGTCCCTGTACCTGGCCGGGGTGTTGCTGCATATATTAAGGGCCTGGGGTGTCCTGTCGGCTAATTTTCTTACCCAATACAGCAGCCAGATCGGTTCCGGCCTTCACATCATAGTGCTCTCTTTAGCCCTGACCGAACGCATCAATATCATGAGAGAGGAGAAGGACCTCGCCCAGGCCGAGACCCTGAGACTCAATCAAAAACTCCAGGAGCACAGCGCGACCCTGGAACAGAAGGTGGAGGAGCGGACCCATGAGCTGATGATGGCCAAGGAAGCGGCAGAGGAAGCCAACCGCGTCAAGTCCGACTTCCTCTCAACAGTTTCGCACGAACTGAGGACCCCGCTGACATCCGTGCTGGGATTTGCCAAGATCATCCAGGGCAAGCTGGAGCGCGTCCTGCTGCCCGCCCTCCCCGCAGACAACGCAAAGGCCGCGAAAGCCGCGGAGCAGGTAAGTAACAATATCGGTATTATCGTGATGGAGGGCGAGCGACTGACCAAACTGATCAATGACGTGCTGGACCTCGCTAAAATGGAATCCGGCAAAGTCGAATGGAAAGACGAGCCTGTATCGGTAAAAGAAGTCATCGAACACTCGGTTGCGGCCACGGCCTCGCTTTTCAGCCGCTCCGGGCTCAGTTTCTCAGCTGAAGTGCAGGAAGACCTGCCCGAAATACGGGGCGACAGGGACAGGCTTGTACAGGTTTTTATCAACCTGATCTCCAATGCCGTAAAATTTACGGAACAGGGGGGCGTTACATGCAGGGCCGTTCGGGAAGGTGACGAGATCGTGGTCAGCCTGACGGACACCGGAATAGGTATTCCACCGGAATATCACGCTGCTATTTTCGACAAGTTCAGACAGATCGGCGACACACTTACCGATAAACCTACGGGCACCGGTCTGGGGCTCCCCATATGTAAACAGATAGTGGAGCATAACGGCGGCAGGATATGGGTGGAGAGCGGACAGGGAAAGGGGAGTTCCTTCTTTTTTACTCTGCCATTGACCCGGCCCGACACGGAGGCGCTGCGGGTAGAGGCCCTGGCCGGACACCTGAGGGAACACGTGCTGACCGCTGCCAGGTCCATTCTGGACAGCGTGTATACCATGGTGGAGACTATCCACCAAAGCATTGGCCCCGAAAAGAGCATCGGTATAGAAAGACTTCGCAGCATGCTGAAAGACCTCAGGATTGCCAAAACCGGATATATATACATTTTCGATTCTAATTATAATATGATTATCCACCCGAACCCTAATATCGAGGGGACCAATACGGAGTCGCGGCTAAACCCTGTAACAGGCAAGCCGATTTTATACGAACTGATTGCCGCATCCCGGAAACCCGACTACAAGCATATTTACAAATGGGACAAGCCCGAGGACCCCGGCAATTACAGTTATGATAAAATAGCGTGGGTCAGATACTTTAAGGGGTTTGACTGGTACATCGCTTCTTCCGTCTATGTGGAGGAGCTCTATGACTACCACGTCCCGACTGCCGGACATTCGCAGCAAAGTGAAACGCAATGAAAATGAAAACTTATAACAATGGGGTGCAAAAAATGTCAATAGTAAATCTCAAGCGTCTGATAGGCAGGAAGGAGTTTTCTTCCCTGTTGGCCGATACGGCCGCAGCGACGGGCTCAGCGCCTTGTGTCAAGGACGCACTGGGAAATGTCCTTTTCGGGACGCCCTCGGAAGGCGGCGAGATACCCGTAACGGTCTGTGGTGAGACCGTGGGTTTTGTATGCGGGAAAGGCGACCTTTCAGTTATTGTTTCTCTTGTCCGGTACGCGGCGAACGCCGAAAACGAGAAGAAGACCCTTGCTGCCGAGACCCTCGGCAAATACAAGGAAATAACGATGCTGTATGATTTCTCCGAGCGTGTGGCCGTATGCCTAAACCCCAACGAGGTCGCCAGACTGGTCGCCGCCGAGGCGATGAAGGTCATAACGGCCGACGATGTATCGGTGCTGCTTCAATCCGACGATGACCCCCGGATTCTTAAGACGGCGGCATCCAGCAGTGACGGGTCCTCCGTCCTGCAGACCATAGATGTGACCCAGGGGATACCCGGAAGCGTATTTTGCTCCGGCAGGGCCGAGATAGTCAACGACAGGTTCCTGGACCCCAGGGCCGTTGCGGGTTTCTGTGCGAGATCCATGATGTGCGCGCCCCTGAAGATAAAGGACAAGGTAATAGGGGTCATAAAAGTCATAAGCAACGAGTTGTTCAACTATACGGCCGAGGACCTGAAGCTCCTCATAGCCCTGGCTTCCCAGGCGGCCGCGTCTATAGAGACTGCCAAACTGTACGACGAGTTGCAGGACACCTTTTTTACCATGGTACAGACCCTTGCGGAGACCATAGAGAAAAGGGACCCCTATACCGGGGGACATACAAAGAGGGTCATGGAATACAGTCTGGCTATAGGTGAGGAATTGGGCATAGGCACGGAAGAAATGGTCCGCTTGAGACTTGCCGCTATACTGCATGACATAGGCAAGATAGGTGTACGTGACAGCGTACTGATGAAGGAGTCGAAACTGACCGACGAGGAGTTCAATGACATCAAGAAGCATACTGTTTATGGCGACGAGATATTGTCCCATGTGCAACGGATGCGGGGGGTCATCCCCGGTGTGCGCCACCACCACGAAAAATACGACGGCAGGGGCTATCCCGACGGACTTAAGGCCGAGGAAATTGATATTACCGCTCGGATCATCGGCGTGGCCGACTCCTTTGACGCCATGACGTCCAACAGGCCCTACAGAAAGGGGTTAAGCCTCGACATAGCGTTCAGCGAGCTCAGGAAATATTCGGGCTCCCAGTTCGATGCCGGAGCGGTACTGGCTTTTTTCAGCGCATACGAAAAAGGTACGATAAGGCTGTAATGGAAGTCCATGGCTTATAAGCCGCATGGGAGAGACTATGAAAAAAATACTGGTTATTGACGATGACGAGATAGTGAGGTTCGCGCTTTACGAAGCTCTTAGTGGAAAGGGGTTTTTTGTAGAGCAGGCGGAAGACGGGATGAGCGGCCTCAAAGCCTTTGAAAAGGACCGTCCCGATGCCGTGCTCCTGGACCTCAAGATGCCGGGGATGGACGGCATGGAGACGCTCAGGGAAATGAGGCGGTCCGACCCGGACGTGCCGGTCATCATGATCACCGCTTTTGGAGATATCCCTACCGCGGTGGAGGCGATAAAGCTGGGGGCCTATGACTTCGTCGAAAAACCCCCCCAGTTGAGCAGGATAATCCTTATGGTCCGGAGGGCCCTCGAAAAGGCGGAACTGGAGAAGGAAATCCGGAGGCTGGGCAGGTCGGTGGAAGAGGCGAAGGCCCTGAAGGAGGCGTATGGTAAACTCATTGAGTTAGACAGGATGAAGACCGCCTTCCTGTCCACAATTTCCCATGAGTTGAGGACGCCCCTCACGTCAGTGCTCGGTTTCGCCAGGCTGGTCGGGAAAAAGCTTGGGAAATGGCTCGCCCCCGGACCCATGCCGGACAGCCAAAAGGCCGTCAGGGACGCGGCAGTTATGGCAAAAAACATAGACATCATAATCTCCGAAGCCGAGCGGCTGACCGGTATGATAAACAATATTCTTTACATGACGGAGATGGAAGATGAAAGCACGGAATGGAAAATGGGCCCGGTGGCGATGAAGGACATTATCGATGAAGCAGTACATACCACTGCCGTACCCCTGAAAGAAAAGGGGATCGCTTTTAAACAGGACATGGAGGATGGCCTGCCGGTGATTACAGGCGACAGGGCAAGGCTTTTGCTGCTTATTACCAACCTAATCCTCAACGCCCTGAAGTTCTCTGAAAACGGCGTCATCACCTGCACGGCCAGGCGCGTTGAGGGAGGGATTATGTTTAGCGTCAGGGATACCGGCCCGGGTATTCCAGGCAAGGACATCGTCGGCATCTTTGACAAGTTTATGCAGTCCGGGGACTCGATGACCGGAAAACCTACCGGGCTGGGCCTCGGTCTTCCCATCTGCAAACACATTGTGGAGAGGCACGGCGGGAGGATCTGGGTCGAAAGCGGTCCCGGGCCGGGCAGTGAGTTCTTCTTCGTCCTGCCTTCGGGGGGAGACGGCGCGGCATGAAGACCGGCGACTACAAGATACTGCTCGTGGACGACGACCCCTTTGTGCGGGAACTGTTGAGCGCGGTGCTCGAGGACAACGGTTATAAGGTAACGACCGCTGAAAACGGAAAAGAGGCGCTCAACGCCTTTGTGACAGACCCATCCATCAATCTGATCCTCACGGACATGAATATGCCGGAGATGAGCGGCCAGCAATTGATCAACAAACTGATGGAAAACGTCTTTGATATACCCATCATCGTTCTCAGCGGCAACAAGGAGATAGCTGTCGTCATGGAGGCCCTTAACAGCGGCGCCGAAGACTATCTCATAAAGGACGAGTTCATACAGGACACTATAGACATCAAGATAAAAAAGACGCTCGAAAAACAGGCCCTCAAAAAAAGGAACCTGCAGCTGATAGCGGACCTTTCCATAAAGACCATCGAACTGGAGAACGCCCTTTCGTCCCAGACCGCTATAATCAACAACATGCCTGACGGACTGCTGGTCACCAACGCCGAGGGAATGGTCACCCTTGCAAATCCGGCCATCAAGGAGATGTTGAACCTGCCGGACCGCGATATCATCCGCAAGAGCTACGTGCATATATTGAGCGGCATGCTCAACGAACTGATGGAAAAAACAGGCAGGGAAAAAGACGGGGTCTTTACCACCGATATAGCCCTGCCCGGCGGCAGGGCCGGCAGGGCGGTGGCCACCGCCATAAGGAAGAAGTCGTCCAGGGACCTTGAATATGAATATATAGGTTCTCTTGTGATGGTAAGGGACATAACAGCAGAAAAAGAAGTGGACCGTATGAAGAACGACTTCATATCCATAGTCTCCCACGAACTGAGGACGCCGCTGACCTCTATAATAGGCTTCACCAAACTCATCAGGAAGAAGCTGGAGGACGTACTCTTCCCGTGCATGGGTTCACCTGAAGGGAAGCTTCTGAAGGCCCGTGAGCAGGTATCAAGTAATCTCGGCATAATCATTTCCGAAGGCGAGCGGCTGGCCACACTTATAAACGACGTTCTGGATATAGCCAAAATGGAGGCCGGCAAGATCGAATGGAAGACGGAAACTCTATCGGTGTGTGGCCTAATAGATAGGGCGTTCGACGCCACCTCCTCCCTGTTCCAGGAGAAGAGACTCTCCTTCCGGAAGGAAATCGAGGACGGGCTGCCGGACATCAGTGGGGACGGCGACAGGCTGATCCAGGTACTGATAAATCTCCTCTCAAATGCCGTGAAATTCACGGAAAAGGGGCGTGTGTCGTGCAGGGCTTTCAGTGACGGCGATACAATTACCCTGAGTGTTGAAGACACTGGCATTGGCATAGCAAAGGACGATATAGAGCTGGTTTTCGAGAAGTTCAAGCAGGTCGGTGACGCGCATACCGACAGGCCCAGGGGCACAGGCCTCGGCCTACCCATCTGCAAGCAGATTGTGGAATACCATGGGGGCAGGCTATGGGTTGAAAGCGAATTGGGCAAGGGGAGCGTTTTTTCCTTCACCATTCCGACGGCAGGGACGGGGTGAGGGGAAATAATATAATTCAGCACAAGGAGGACTTGGATGGCAAAGATACTGATAGTTGACGATGAACCGCACATAAGGCTGCTGCTTATGCAGACACTGGAAGAGCTTGAAGACGAGGGTGTTGAACTGATAATGGCGGACAACGGAGAAGAGGCGTTGGAGACGATAAAGGCCGAGAGGCCGCAACTGGTCTTTCTGGACGTAATGATGCCTAAGATGAACGGGTTCGACGTCTGCCACGCAGTGAAGAACGAAATGGCCATGAAGGACGTCTACATAGTGCTGCTGACCGCCAAGGGGCAGGAGTTCGACAAGCAGAAAGGAAACCAGGCCGGCGCCGACATATACATGACCAAGCCGTTCAACCCGGACGAGGTAGTGGAAAAAGCCAGGGAGGTGCTGGGGATATAGTTTCAGCAGCCTGCAATGAAAGCCGCGAGACTATACAGTTTTGCCGATATACGCATAGAGGACATGCCGGTCCCTGACGTGGGTCCGCGCGATGCGCTGATAAAAACAAGGGCCTGCGGTATCTGTTCGGGAGATGTGATGCCGTGGTACATAGAAAAAAAAGCTCCCCTCGTAATCGGCCATGAGCCTGCGGGAGAAATAGTTGCATTGGGCAAGGATATCCTTCAGCCGGCAGCTGTCAGCCGGCAGCTGCCGGCCTTCAAAATCGGCGACAGGGTCTTCGTGCATCACCATGCGCCGTGTATGAATTGCCGCCACTGTTTGCGCGGCGACCACGTCCAGTGCTCCACATGGCGCGCGTCAAAGATTCTGCCCGGAGGTATGGCCGAATATATTCATATACCCGAAGTAAACCTCAGAAACGATACTCTCCTGTTGCCTGCTGCCGTAAGCTGTGAGGATGGGACCCTGGTGGAACCCACCGCCTGCGTAGTGAAATCCTTGCGGCGGGCTGCCGTGAAAAAAGGCGACACTGTGCTTGTCATAGGTCTCGGCGTCATGGGTCAGATGCATATACTTATGGCGCGGGAATTCGGCGCTCAAAGGCTCATCGGCGCGGATACGGTCCCCTTTCGCCTGGCAAAAGCACAAGAACTCGGGGCGGACCATGTTGTGGACGTTTCACGGCAGATGCTTGCGGAGGCGCTGCGGGAGCTGACCGGGGGCCGTATGGCCGATATAGTAATTGTGGGACCCAACAGCGCTGAAGCCATGCGGCAAGGCATAGAATGTGTGTCCCCGGGAGGGACAGTGGTCCTTTTCACTCCTGCAAAGCCCGGCGAAACGCTCTCCCTCGATCCGAACCATCTTTATTTCAGGGACATCACCGTGGTGACCAGCTACTCCTGCGGCCCGGAAGACACCCGGGAAGCCTTGCAGTTCATCGACAGGCGCGTTATCACCGCTGAAAAGCTCGTTACCCACCGGTTCCCCCTGGCTGCAACGCAGGAGGCATACCGGCTTACCGCACAAGCAACAGATTCACTGAAATGCCTCGTGGTATTCTAGATTGAAATTAATGCAGTAAGCGCGATATCTCCTGCATGAGCTTGGTTATATCGAACTTCACCATATACCCTTCAGCGCCTACCATCCTCGATTTCTCCCTGTTTTCCTCGCCGCTCAGGGAGGTGTTCACGATAATAGGCACCATTTGCAGTTTAGGATTGTTTTTCACATTCTTTGTGAAGGTGAGGCCGTCCATTTCAGGCATCTCCACATCGGTAATAATAAGATTAATGAAATCGGTAATTGGACTGTCCCCTATTTTCTGAAGGAAGTCGTTCAGCACCTCAAGCGCTTTCTTCCCGTCTATCGCCTCGATGACATGGAGACCCACATTCTCAAGAGTGTCCTTCAGTATTTTACGCGCGACCGTGGAATCGTCAGCGATGAGTACCGTGCCTTTCAGCCTTTTCTTCCCTATCCTCTCGATCTCCTCCGTTGCTATCTGGTGCTTGGGCATGAACGCCCCGATATCGGAAATAACGCTTTCGAGGTCGAGTATGAGAAGGAGCGAGCCGTCATCGTCGATCTTCGTCACGCCGGTCACCCTGCCGCCGTGCTTGGCCTGGAGGAGCGCCGGGGGCGGTTTTATCTGGTCCCATTTGATCCTGCGGATCCTCTCCACCTCGTGGACGATCATACCCACCGTTGTCCCGAGCATTTCGAGGACGATGACCTTCGGCCGTATCTCTATATCGGAAGGCATTGTCAGCTTCATCCATTTCCCGAGGTCCACAATGGGTATCACTTCACCCCTGACTTCAGTAAGGGCTTCCGCGTAATCGGGCATATCAGGCACTTTGGTAAGGGAGGGCATGGGAATTATCTCCCGCACTTTCGCCACATTTACCCCGTAATCCAGGGATTCAAGTTGTCCTCCAGGTAAGGCACTGAACATCTTGAAGACAACGAGTTCCATTTCGTTTGCCCCGACTTTTAAAACCTCCGGCAATACACCTATATTCTGAGCCATGTGCCCTCCATCATGTTATAATTTCAGGGAGTCTTTTTGTCCGCATTGATTATAGCTTTAACACCACCCTTTTGCAAGATATTTTTGCTTTCTACTATAATGATGAATGGGAAAAACGATGAAAGGAAAAGTTCCGAAAACAGATCCGGCCGATTTGCAACAGACCTCAAACGCCACTTCCTGCGACTGGAAGGCCCCTGCAAAGATTTCAGATGCCGAAAACAGGGACGTGCTCTACCGGCACAAGGGGAACTGTCGTTGGAGCGGTGTACGGAGCGAGAAATACAAGATGAAGGACGGCGGCTGGTCCTCAGTGGCCCGCAATGTGCTGGTAGGGGACAAGGGCGAATCGGCGCGGTTTCATCTGCGTTATTTCGAAATAGAGCCTGGAGGATTCAGCAGCCTTGAAAAACACCGGCATGAGCATGTGGTGGTTTGTATCAGGGGCAGGGGAAAAGTCCGCATGGGAAAGAAGTCATATGCCGTAAAACACCTTGATACCCTCTACATAGCGCCTGATTCGGTCCATCAGCTTTCCAATCCGTACGATGAGCCCTTCGGTTTTTTCTGCATCGTGAACGCAAAGAGGGACAAACCGAAGTTGGTTCGAACTATGGACTAACTAGCGCCGCAGCACTTCTTATATTTCTTGCCGCTTCCGCACGTGCAGGGATCGTTCCTGCCGACCTTTTTGTCCTTATGAACAGGCTGCTTTGGGCCGTCCCCGTCCCCCCGGTTGTATACGAGCCGCTGCTGGGCGCGTTCCCTCTCCAGTATCTCGGTCTCGCTTTCCTCCTGCCGCACCTGCACCCTGAAGAGCCGCATAAGGACATCCGTGGTAATCCTCTGGGACATATCTGCAAAGAGATCGAACGCCTCTTTCTTATATTCCACGAGGGGGTCTTTCTGCGCATACCCTCGGAGACCAATGCCCTCCTTGACATGGTCGATGCCGAGCAGGTGGTCTTTCCACTGGCTATCGATTATCTGCAGGAGTATCACCTTCTCCATGTAACGCATGATATCGGGACCGGTCTCCTTCTCCTTCAATTCGTACCGTTCTCTGACCCGGGAAATGATGAAGTCCTCGATGTCCGTCGTCCCCTTGAAATCACCGAACTGAAGGGAGACCGAAAAGGTGCCGTACAGGGCATCCTTCAGGCCATTCATGTCCCACTCATGCACGCCGGCGCTTTCCGGGCAAAACACGGAGACGAGACCGCTCACTTCATCCTCGATCATTTCGAGGACCCTGTCTTTCAGCGATTCGTTCTGAAGAACTTCGAGCCTGTAAGCGTATATCTCTTTCCTCTGCTTGTTCATGACATCATCATATTCGAGCAGGTGCTTTCTGATGTCGAAGTTGTGTTCTTCGACCCTCTTCTGTGAATTCTCGATGGCCCGTGAAACCATTTTGTTTTCGATGGGGATGTCCTCATCCATCTTCAGCATGTCCATAAGGCCGCTTATCCTGTCGGAGCCGAAAATCCGCATGAGATCATCTTCCAAAGAAAGATAAAATCTCGATGAACCGGGGTCACCCTGCCTTCCGGAACGTCCCCTGAGCTGGTTGTCTATCCTTCGGGCCTCGTGCCGTTCGGTGCCGATAATGTGGAGACCGCCGGCCTCGATGACCTGCGTCCTTTCCCTCTCGCAAATCTCCCTTGCCTTCAGCAGTGCGGCGGCAAAGTCCTCTGCTGTATAGTTTTCTTTTTCCTTGAGCAGGTCCCGCGCAACACCGTCGGTATTTCCCCCCAGAACAATATCAGTGCCTCTTCCCGCCATGTTGGTAGCGATGGTGACGGCGCCCAGCCGTCCGGCCTGGGCAATGATCTCAGCTTCCCTTTCGTGGTACTTGGCATTCAGCACCGAATGCTTCACACCCGTCTTTTTCAGCAGATGGCTCAGCAGCTCAGACTTCTCGATGGAGGTCGTCCCCACCAGCACGGGCTGGCCTTTCCTGCTGCATTCCCCGATCTCGTTGATCACGGCATTAAATTTGGCCTTTTGCGTTTTGTAGATCATGTCGGGGAAATCGGGGCGTATCAGGGGCTGGTTTGTCGGTATCACCACCACTTCGAGATTATATATCTGCGCGAATTCCGAGGCCTCGGTATCCGCAGTGCCGGTCATACCGGCAAGCTTGTTATACATCCTGAAGAAGTTCTGGAAGGTAATGGTTGCCAGGGTCTGGTTCTCACTGGCGATCTTGACGCCTTCCTTGGCCTCGATGGCCTGGTGGAGCCCGTCGCTCCAGCGCCTGCCGGGCATGACCCTGCCGGTAAATTCATCGACAATAATGACTTCGCCGTCCTTAACCACGTATTCCACGTCCCTCCGGTAAAGGTGGTGTGCCCTTAACCCCTGTAGCACATGGTGGACAAGCTCAATATTGGCGGGCTCGTAGAGGTTGCTTACGCCGAGGAGTCTTTCAGCCTTCGCGCTCCCCTCTTCCGTCATGATAACATTCTTGAGCTTCTCGTCGATCTTGAAATCCACTTCTGTCTTGAGACTCGGAATGATCCGGTTCACCTTGTAGTATTTGTCCGTGGATTCCTCTGATGGTCCTGAAATGATAAGGGGAGTTCTCGCTTCATCGATGAGTATGCTGTCTACCTCGTCCACGATAGCGTAGTTCAGTTCCCGCTGGCTGTACTCGGAGAAATCGTACTTCATATTGTCCCTGAGGTAGTCGAACCCGAATTCGTTATTGGTCCCGTAGGTGATATCGGCGCGGTATGCTTCCTGCCGCGCGCACGGCCTCAGGTTGTTGACCCTCTTGTCGGGGGAAATATACGAGGGATCGAAGAGGAAGGAACTGTCGTGCTGTATGATGCCGACGGAGAGACCGAGGAAATGATAAAGGGTCCCCATCCACTGGGCGTCCCTTTTTGCCAGGTAGTCGTTGACGGTCACCACATGAACGCCCCTGCCGTCGAGGGCATTGAGGTAAACGGGAAGCGTGGCGACGAGGGTCTTCCCCTCTCCCGTCTTCATCTCGGCGATCCTGCCTTCATGGAGAACGACCCCGCCCAGGAGCTGGACATCAAAGTGCCGCATGTTCAGGGCACGCTTCGAAGCTTCCCTGACAGTGGCAAAGGCTTCATTAAGGAAATCCTCGAGGGACTGTCCCTCCCGGAGTCTCCCCTTAAACTCTTCGGTTTTCGCCTTTAGTTGCTCATCGCTCAGGGATGCAAGGGAGGGTTCTGCACTGATCTCGTCAACAATACGAAGGACCCTTTTGAGTTCCCTGTCATTTTTTGTGCCGAAAAGCTTCTTGAAAATTCCAATCATCCTTTTATAGTAACAACTGAGGCCGTTTTTCTGCAAGTAGACGCCGCACTTACAGGGTCAAAAACCAACACCAGAGCGTAATTATTCAGTTTTACTTCTTATAAGATTTTTGACTTATCAATCTTGACGGCGTCCTGGTTTACAAATATATCGTCTATAACTTACAATTTCATATGACCACCGCGACCGAATTTAAGTATATAGTGAGAGATGATGAAATACTCGGCAATGAGCCGATCATCAAGGGCACCAGGACACCGGTCAGGTCTATAGTCGAAAGTTGGAGGCTCGGCCTATCGCCTGAAGAAATCGTGATTCATATGCCCCATCTCACAATGTCGCAGGTATTTGAGGCGCTCAGCTATTACAGTGACAACCAGGAAGAGATTAATGCCCACATTGAAAGAAACCTCATACACGAAGACAAAATCCATCCAGCCTTGAAGTGATAACCATTTACTGTGATGAAGATGTTGATGTCCTTCTGAAGCCTCTTCTTGAAGCCAAAGGGTTCAAAGTCCTTACCACCCTCGATGAAAAGAACCTCGGTACTACCGACGAGCGGCAAATGACTCATGCTTTGTCAAAAGGCTATTTGTTGCTCACGCATAACAGAGTCCATTTTGAAAGGTTATATGGGGAACTCATTGCCAAGGAAACAAATCACTACGGGCTTATCATTGCGGGGAAAAGAAACGTCTATGAACTTGCCCGCAGAATTTCCAGGGTACTATCCGGCTATAACAAGGAAAGTATAATAAACCGGATTATATACGTATAGGCTTGAGATCAACATATCGTTACCTTAATGAGCTTCATATCGCGGGCTATTACAGGGGATTTTTGCATTCAACCGATGCGGTCAAGGGCGCATTAAAACTGGCCAGGGATTTCATCGCCAAACTGAAGTAGCTGCCGTACCTGCCCCATCAAAGGCTTGAGAAGTTATAGCTGTCATACATGGCATCCTTTGCATAATAACCGCTCATAAATTCAGACACCGTAAAATTGTGACAGGCAGCCTCCTCATCTTCGAGAAGCAGCATGACCCGTATCTTTGATTCTCCGGAAAGAACGTCCTTAATTTCTTCAGGGACAGACAAATGTCCATCCGGCAACATCTCCGCATAGTATTCAAAAGCTTTCATGTTCTGCCTCCTTGTTCAACGATGTATCCCTATTTTATTACTTTTCGCTAATGATCTGCATTACAGTCAATTATGGAGTCTGGCCCCACTCATTGGTTCACAAAAGCCTTCCTAATCATGTACGCTCCTGATGATCTTAACCAGCAATTCATTTATTGCCTCTTTGTCGTTTTCCATCGGAAGGCCGGAGTCGACATAAGCCTTGTTTAGCTCAGCGAAAAACTTTTCAGCCATCAGCTGCACTTCGGCCAGAGGGTACTTGCCGGTCTTTATGTCCATAAGCAACTGTCTGTCGTGCTCTCTGAAAACCTTCAGCGTCCCTGTATTCAACAACTCCGCTCCCAGTTTTAGCAATCTTATACAATGACCGGCATTCTTACAGTCATAGCCGTACTTTTCAACAAGCATCTTCCTCTTAGCGCCCATGTACCCCTCAAATTTGATATGAGTCATCCTGCGCATTTGACTCCTCGCATACCCTCCAAAGGCTTCGAAAATATGTCTCCGCGAGAGAAACAAATCTCTATTGTCTATAAGCATTTGACCGGCGGGTGTCATGAGGTTGAAATCCTGAGGTCTGTTGTGGAGGAGGGAAAGGACGTTGGGATTGCAAACGGACACAAGAGAAACATATTTTCTGATTTCATAGCTCACCTTGTCTATATTGCCGATAAAGGACTCTATCACCTCATGTTTGTGGCGATAGCCGTCGAGCCCGAGATAATAGCCGGTCGGCATTACATATATTCCCATATAGTCAATATCATCAATGGAGTTTGGGTCATCGGACGGGATGTACGTCCCATGGGCCTGTGAGCCCCGAAATCCTTCAAGAATAACGATCCCACCGTAGTCCTCCGCTCTTTTATCATTATCTGACGGCGGCATTACTCCCAGCCTTTTTCCTGAAGCCACTGCTTAGTCCACGAAACAAAATCCCCTGCTGCCTGAATAATACTCTCCGCCTGGTTATTATTGATCTTGGTCAACTTGGCATAATCGCCCTTAGACCGCAAATCAAAGGCGTCATGAAACACCTTTGACCACTTCGTATCGACCTCTTTAGTCTTCACGAATTCACGGTCAAATAATGATAGTACCCCTGCATGTTTTGAGCTTCCAAAACCTTTCGTAAGGAGGACGGCAATGGCGGAGTAAAAGATTGCATAGTAAGCCCTGTTTACAACTCCGAAGTTTTGCTGAATTTTCAGAAGGGCTTCGGCCTGTATTACGGCATCGTCCGCTTTTTCAATATTGTGTTTTATGAGGGCGATTATATCGGCATCTCTCATAGGGGAACCCCTTCACGCATGACTGCTTTTATAAACGGCGACGACCTGAGCGGGCTGTCCCAAACTTCGCTCCTTTTATAGACGACTGCCTGAATTATCCGGTCATGCTCAAAGCCGATCTCCCAAGCAATATCTCCGATCCGTATTTGCATTGACTCAATATCGCATGAATCCGGCAACTCAACATATATGTCAATATCGCTGAATTCCTCCATTTCTCCGCGTGCAGCGGAGCCGTATAGTAAGACCTTAGCGTCCGGAACTAAAGCATGAATCCGTTCAGAGAGCTTTTTGCCAATTTCGACTGCTGAAACATCAGCTTGTTTTATGGTTGCCATGTCTTCACCTCCGAAAACTGCTTGCTCTTATTTTACCTCAATCTCCTCTAAAATCATCCGTGCTCGATAGTCGGCGATGTTTGTTGATATTCTTTTACTCCTCCCCTTGAGGTAAGGGGAGGCCAGGAGGGGTTATCTTCTCCGCTATCCGCGCTAAAACACCGCTAATATTTTGTAACACCTCATTGTTCCAAAAACGCAAAACATCAATGCCCTGTGTTTTTATATGCTCTGTGCGAGCAGCATCATATTCACGTTGATCGTCCTCATTATGCCCACCGCCGTCCAATTCTATGGAGATCATAAGTTTCGGGCAGTAGAAGTCCAAAATATAAGGACCTATACTGTACTGCCTGAAAAATCGTAGCCCGTGAAACTGCTTGTTCCGCACGTGAGCCCAGAAGAGCTTTTCAGCTTCCGTCTGATTATGCCTCAAGTCTCGCCTGCGCTGTTTAAGTAGCGGAGCATTCCGCACTGCCTTCATAACGCCCCCTAACCCCCTGCGGGCTAAGAGCATGGCCGCAGTTTTTACCTCCCCTTGAGGTAAGGGGAGGCCGGGAGGGGTTATTCGTCCAGTTATCCGGTTTATGCGCATAAGCAAGCCGGATAGCACATTCCTCATTATATTTTTAGTCGCCATCGGATGGAACTGACAGACCTTTTCCACAAATTTTCTCGATAAAACCGATCACCTTTTTTCTCATAAATTGTAGGACATTTGTAAGTTGTCAATACAACGTATGTTTTGCTCTTATTCTTTGATAACAAATCATTGAGGGTCCTTATCAATTCATCTAACTGTATATTTGTTGAAATGTTCCAGCCCCTCTTTAGAAAAAAAGGACGTGGCACTGAATGAATACTCCCCGCCGCAAAGACAGCGGGGTATCGTCAGGATAATTTTAAGTAACCCCCCAAACCCCCAAGGGGGTTCAAGGAATCCCCACAGCAGAGACTGTGGGGTATTAAAAACTTGAATAAATCCTTACCTGGGCTTCGGGATACCCTTTGGATAGATAGTGATTCTTGTCCTTTTCAAATTTTGAGATTAAGTTCTGAAGTCTTTCTCTGAAATCATCAATATCAGGCATCCTTAATTAAAACTGAAAATCATAAAATTGTCCACTGGTGCGGCAGACGCGGCCCACGCCGTGGGGCCACCCTCCCCTGTCATCCCTCCCCTCACTTCTGGTATGATTATCGTGTTCGGGTACATATGCAATATAACAAGTTCATAGGAATCGTGGCTGTCCTCCTCGGCGTATACGCCTTAGGTGTTTGCGGCTATACGCTTATTGAAGGATGGCCCCTCTTTGACTCCCTTTACATGACCGTCATTACACTGTCTACCGTGGGATACGGAGAGGTCCACAGCCTCTCTCATAGCGGCAGGATATTCACCATTTTCCTCATTATAGGGGGAACTGGTGTCCTTGTGTACGGTATATCGTCCATCACCGCCTTTGTAGTCGAGGGTGAGCTTACCGATGTTCTCAGGAGGAAGAAAATGCAGAAGAAAATCGACCGGATGAAAGGGCATTTTATCGTCTGCGGGGCCGATCAGACCGGCAAATACGTTATCGAGGAACTGGTAAAGACAAAACAGCCCTTCGTCGTCATAGAGATGGATACCGATAAGATAAAGTCCCTCTGCACCGGGGGCGTGCTCTGCGTGGAAGGAAATGCAACACACAATGCCGTCCTCCAGAAGGCCGGCATACAGGCGGCCAGAGGTCTCATGACGACCCTGCATTCTGATGCTGAGAACCTGCTCGTGGTCTTTACCGCAAAGAGATTGAACCCCGCCTTAAAAGTAATATCCAAAGCCTTCGAGGAGGAATCCGAACAGAAGATACGTATGGCGGGCGCCGACGGTGTGGTCATGCCCAACTTCATCGGAGGGATGCGGATGGTCTCCGAAATGATACGCCCTTCCGTCGTCAGTTTCCTTGATATTATGCTCAGGGAAAAGGACAGGACCATACGGGTCGAGGAGGTCGGGATCACGGCCGCCTCCTCCTATGCAGGCAGAACGCTTGCCGAAACGGATATCGCCGCCCTTGAGGGCGTCACCCTCGTGGCGCTCAAGCGCCTGGAGGAAGGAAAAGATGCGTACCGGTTCAACCCCGCGGGGACTGTCATGCTTTCCGAGGGCTCCATACTGGTCCTCATGGGCACCGTTGAGGTCATCAATACGCTAAAGGAGAAAGCGCAGCCATCAGGTTGACAAAAACCGGGGGCATTTGATATAAGATTCAGTACCTTTATGCAATAATTTTTCACAGGAGCGGCACAATGGCAAAAATCGATGCTTTCTTCAAGCTTATGCATGAGCAGGGCGCCTCTGACTTGCACATGGTATCAGGTTCACAGCCCATACTGCGCGTCAGGGGTGAAATGGAAAGGGTCCAGTACAATGTCCTGGAAAACGACGACCTGAAAGGCATGCTCTATGAAATCGCTCCCGAAGAGAAGGTGAAGATATTCGAGGAGACAGGCGATGTGGATTTCGGGTACGAGATTCCGGGGCTGGCCAGATACCGTGCAAACTTCTTCCGTCAGAAATACGGCGTCGCCGCCGTGTTCAGAGAAATCCCGAGCGATATACTCTCCGTCGAGCAGCTCGGTCTGCCCGAGATCTGCAAAAAATTCGCCATGCTGGCAAAGGGGCTTGTCCTGGTAACCGGCCCTACCGGAAGCGGTAAGTCCACCACCCTCGCCGCTATTATCGATTACGCGAACAAGTCCCGTAAAGACCACATCATCACCGTTGAAGACCCCATAGAATTCGTCCATAAGAGCCAGGGCTGCATCGTGAACCACCGCGAACTCGGCACCCATACGAAATCATTCGGAGCCGCATTGCGCGGCGCTTTGCGTGAAGACCCCGATATAATCCTCGTGGGTGAAATGAGAGACCTGGAGACCATTCATCTCGCGCTTGAGGCCTCCTCCACCGGTCACCTCGTCTTCGGCACGCTCCACACCACGAGCGCTGCCAAGACCGTGGACAGGGTGGTGGATGTCTTCCCGGCAAATCAGCAGGCACAGGTACGCACCACCCTTGCCGAGAGTCTCAAAGGCGTGGTGGCCCAGAACCTCTTTAAGAGGATCGACAAGAAGGGGAGATGCGCGGCCCTCGAAATCCTTGTCTGTACCTATGCGGTAGGCGCCCTTATCAGGGAAGCGAAAACACACCAGATCCCCTCGGCCATGCAGACCGGGAAAAAGTTCGGCATGCAGACCCTGGACGACGCCATCATGGACCTCCTGAAGAAAGGCTGGATAAGCTCGGAAGAAGCCTATGACAAGGCCATCGACAAACAGAAATTCGTAGCATTCCTGAAATCACCGCCGCCCGATTTCTAAAAACATTTTAAACTGGTTAAGCGGTTTAACAAAGCCTTCTATTAAAGAGGAGACGAGCAATGAGAAGATCAGAGGTAGACTACATCCTGTCCACCATGCTGGACACCAGTGATAATGTCTCGGACCTTAACCTTACGGTAGGAAAACCCCCGCAGGTTGAAACATCCGGACAACTGACTCCGGTTGCCTTCGACAACATGAAACTGGACAGCCTGACGCCCTTTCAGACGGAAATTTTCTCTATGAACCTAATCAATTCCGACCGCCGTCTTTCCGAGGTGCTCGTCAAAGAGGGCTCTTGCGACTGTTCGTACTCGCTGCCCGGCAAAGCGCGCTTCAGGGTGAATATATTCTCGCAGAGGAGCTTCTATTCCATAGTACTGAGAAGGCTTTCCACACGCATTCCCTCTATTGCCGATCTCAAGGTCCCCGAAATCCTCGGCAAGATAGCCGAAGAAAAGAACGGCATGGTCCTCGTGACCGGCTCAACGGGAAGCGGTAAATCCACGACCCTGGCAGCGGTCCTGAGGCTCATCAACGAAAACAAGGCGGTCCATGTCCTAACCCTCGAAGACCCGGTGGAATTTGCCCATCCCCACATCAAGGCCACCTTCAACCAGAGGGAAATGGGCATCGACTTCGACACCTTTGCCACCGGCCTGAGGGCCGCCCTCCGCCAGGCGCCGAAGGTCATACTAGTGGGTGAAATGAGAGACAGGGAGACCGTTGAAATCGGCATGTCCGCCGCGGAAACCGGCCATCTTGTGCTATCCACCCTCCACACCATCGACGCGGGCCAGACCATCAACAGGATCGTCGGCATGTTTGAGCAGGAAGAAGAAAAGCAGATACGCATTCGCCTCGCCGATACAATACGCTGGATCGTGAGCCAGAGGCTTCTGCCGAAGGTGGGCGGCGGCAGGGTGGCGGTCATCGAAATCATGAGGACGAACCTCCGCGTAAAGGACACCATCCTGAACGGTGAATCAGAGGGTAAGTCCTACTACGAAATTATCGACCAGGGCGACGCATACGGCATGCAATCTTTTGACGGAGCGATCCTCAAGATGTACAAGGAAGGTCTGATCACGGAAGAAACAGCCATGGCCTATGCCTCCAAGAAGCCCATCGTGGGCAGGGGCATCGACCTGCACAAATCCGCCAAAGGTGAGAAGACCACGGACATAGAGGGTCTGAAGCTGGACGCCGACTATAACAAGAATATCAAGAAATAGCATCTAAACGAGGTGTTGATATGGGAACAACCGACAGCATAGACAATATACTAAGCGAGTACGACGAAGGGACAAAACATGCATTAGTCTGCGAAGAGAGGCCGGATGTCAGGAATACCATTTCCGCAGCTCTTAAGGGCCTTAAGTATATGGCGGATGAGGTCTCCACCGCTGAGGAAACCATCGAGAAAATGAAATTCAACCAGTACGATGTCATCATCCTGAGCGAAACCTTCGCGGGGAGCACGCCGGACGATAACGAGGCGCTGAAGCATCTGCAGGTAATGCCCATGAACACGAGGAGGCACATCTTCGTCGCCCTCATCGGGCAGAACTTGAAGACGAATGATAATGCCACGGCCTTTACCAAAAGCATGAATGTGGTTGTCAACAGCAACGATCTCGGGAACCTTGCGCCCATATTGAAGAAGTCCATAGCTGACAACGATCATTTCTACAAGGTATTCAAGGAAAGCCTGGTTAAAATGGGCAAACGCTAAGAGGTCCCGCGTTACAGGGCAAAAGAGACGGCCACTAAGGTACCTGAGGGCCGTCTCTTATTTTTTCATGCAGACGTGGTATTCTGCTTTCAGCTGTACAAGTTCGAAGGTGGTCTTTTTCAGCCGCGCGGTGAGCGCAGTGATGATGGTACGGAAATCCGACGACGTCTTGTTGATCTCGAATTCCAGGAAGTCCTTGTCGATAAGTCCTACCTCCACATCGCCCGACGCCACAACCGATGCGGAACGGGATTCCCTGTCTATAAAACTCATCTCCCCGAAAATATCTCCCTTGCCCAGTGCAGCTATGGTTATCTTTTCATCTCCTACTTTCTTGATGATCTCAACCGTGCCCGACAGGACGACATAGGTCCCCTCGCCAAAGCTGCCTTCCTTGATAATGACCTGCCCGTCAGAGTATTTCTCTTTTACCGCAATGTTCTTCATAACGCCTCTCCCCTTTCACAAAATTATGTCATATTTTACGCTTAGTGCGGCTTTAAGATAAGCACCGAAAGCGGCGGGAGGGTGAGGTTGAGCGAATACGGCAAATGAGCGTGGGAGACTATGGGTTCAGCCGTCACCCCTCCGTTATTCCCCTTGTCAGAGCCCCCGTAGAAGGTGGAGTCACTGTTCATTATCTCACGGTAATACCCGCCCCGCGGCACGCCTACACGGTAACCGGTCCTCGGCACCGGGGTAAAGTTGAATGCAAAAACGAGGAAATCTTCCGGATTTTTCGCCCTCCTGATAAAAGTCAGGACGCAGTTGTCGGTGTCATGGAAATCTATCCATTCGAAACCGTGCCAGTCGAAGCAGTTTTCATACATGGCGCGCTCCGTTTTGTAGAGCCGGTTCAGGTCATGTACGTAGCGCTGGAGCTTCTGGTGCGGCTCGTACCGCAGCAGGTGCCAATCGAGGCTAGTATCGAAATTCCATTCATTCCACTGCCCGAATTCGGAACCCATCATCAGCAGCTTTTTGCCGGGATGCCCGTACATGTAGCCGTAGAGGGTCCTCAGGTTCGCGAACTTCTGCCATATATCGCCCGGCATCTTGCTCAGCAGGGAACACTTGCCGTACACCACTTCGTCGTGAGAAAAGGGAAGCACGAAATTTTCGGTAAAAGCATAGATCATGCTGAAAGTTAGTTCATTGGTATGGAACCTGCGGTATATGGGGTCCTTCGAGAAATAACTGAGCGTGTCGTGCATCCAGCCCATGTTCCATTTCATGCTGAACCCGAGGCCGCCGAGGTAGGTGGGCTTCGAGACCCCGCCCCACGACGTCGATTCCTCGGCCACGGTGAGCACACCGGGGTGATAGCGATGCACCACTTCGTTGAAAGTCTTCAGGAAGTCGATGGCTTCGATGTTTTCGTTGCCGCCGTATTTATTCGTTATCCAGTCACCGGACTTCCGTGAATAATCGAGGTAAAGCATGGAGGCCACCGCATCCACCCGCAACCCGTCGATATGGTATTTGTCCAGCCAGAAGAGGGCATTGGAGATAAGGTAATTCTTCACCTCGTTCCTGCCGTAATTAAAGATGAGCGTACCCCAGTCCCTGTGCTCGCCCTTTCTCGGGTCAGAATGCTCATAAAGGCAGGTGCCGTCGAAGTAGGCCAGGCCGTGCGCGTCCTTGGGAAAGTGGGCGGGCACCCAGTCCACGAGCACCCCGATGCCGTTAAGGTGGCACTGGTCGATGAAATACATGAAGTCCTCGGGCGGGCCGAACCTGCTCGTGGGAGCGTAATAACCGATGGTCTGGTAGCCCCAGGACGCGTCAAGAGGGTGTTCCGCAATGGGCAGCAGTTGGATATGGGTATGCCCGGTTTCTTTGACGTGCGCAATAAGCTTGTCGGCAAACTCGCGGTACGTGAGAAAGCGATTGTCTTCCTCCGGCGCGCGCATCCATGAGCCGAGATGGACCTCGTAAAAAGAAACAGGCGCTTCGTGCCAGTTCGTCTTTTCCCTCTGCGCCATCCATTGGGCATCCTGCCACGCGTGCTTGTTTTCCACGTCATATACAATGGCGGCAGTCTTTGGCCTCATCTCGAAGAAGAGACCGAAGGGGTCCGCCTTCTGCTGGCGGTAGTCGTTATAGCTGGACCAGACCTCGAATTTGTAGGCCGTCCCTTCTTCTAGACCGGGAATGAACAATTCCCAGACCCCGGAATCACCGAGGACCCGCATCACATGCCGCCGGGCATCCCAGCCATTGAAATCACCGATAACACTGACCCTCTTTGCATTGGGGGCCCAGACGCCGAAATGCACGCCCTCTATGCCGTCCACCTTTCTTACATGCGCGCCGAGTTTCTCATAGCTCTTGTAGTGAGTACCTTCGCCCAGGAGGTGAAGGTCGAAATCCGAAAGCACGGGACGGAAGGAGTACGGGTCGTAGAACACCCTGGTCTCGTCCCACGAAGTCAGAACCTTCAAGCGATACTTGAAGAAGCCCTTGCTCACGTCGAAGCAGGCCTCGTAAATTCCCTCATCATCCACTCTCGTAAGGGGAACCACCTTCTCTGCCTTTCCGTTCTTCAGGGGCACGACCCAGGCGCTCTTTGCCTCGGGGAGAAAAGCCCTCACACACACCACGCCGTCGGCCACATGCATACCGAAAATGGTGAAGGGGTCAACCATATCTCCAGTGAGAAAGTTCTTTATCAGTTTTTGGGTGTCCATAGGAGGTATTCTATCATAAAATCAGGAGCAAGCCGTACTGATTTTTGAGGGGGATAATGAAAGAGAAATGAAGGGGCTTATTTCAGCGATATACCAGGAGCACAATTGTCAGCATCCTCGATTTTATTCTTGTGAGTACCGAGTTCTACGTCATTTGGCCAACCGTGATCAGCCACACTTCCTCCCGGATTATCTTGGCTCTTCAATGAACACGAAATATACATTTTCCAGACCCTTCTCGAACCGCAGGGCCTTCACCATATTCTCCCTGTCCGAAGTAAAAGCGTGTTCAGCTCCACGTCTTCTTCCCGGATACCCCCGCCGGCAACAGGCAGCGAAAATGAAAAAGTGCTGCCTTTGCCCAATTCGCTTTCAACCCATATCCTGCCGCCGTGATGTTCAATTATCTCCTTTGATATGGGGAGGCCAAGCCCTGTGCCTTTGGGTCTGTCGGTAATGGTGTCTCCAACCTGCTTGAATTTCTCGAACACCTTAAGCTGATTCTCCCCTGATATCCCGATTCCCGAATCCGTCATGCTTATAACTATTTCCCCGTTAAGCATCTCTGCATCACAGGTGATCGAACCTTCTTCCGTAAACTTCACTGCATTGGAGATAAGGTTCACCATTACCTGTATCAGCCTGTCCCTGTCGCCCGTTATATCCGGCAGCCCGGTATCAATGTTTTTTATCAGCTTGAGACCCTTCTTCTCAAAAAGGGAAGCAGTAACCGCGGTTGCGTGGTCTATAAGCCCTGCAACCGGTAGAGCCTGCATGTCCCAGGTTACCTTTCCCGCCTCCATTTTGGCCAAATCCAGGACATCATTGATAAGGGAGGTCAGACGCTTCCCTTCCAAAATGATGATATCGAGATTTTCCCGAATCTGCTCTGAAGTCTTCATAATCTTCCAGTTATCACTCTTGATGAGCGGGAAGATGGTTTTCAGAAGCTTCCCTTTGATGACGGCGGAAAACCCGAGTATAGAGGTCAGCGGGGTGCGCAGTTCATGGGAGACTGTATTTAAAAAGTCTGTTTTTGCCTGATTGGCCGACTCAGCGGCCGCCTTTGCCTTTTCGAGCGCCTCTTCCACCAGCCGCCGGTCCGTGATGTCATGTATTATCTCGATGGCGCCGTCGATGGCGCCCCTGGAATCGTAGAGAGGCCGGGCTGTCCCCAGGAGATAGCGGCTCCCGCCGGGCAGATTCGGCGTATAGACTTCTCCGGTAAGCGTTTCACCGGTCCTCCGGATGTTGACGTAACCTTTTTCCTCAAGCTCCCCGGATTTAATTAAGGCCAGGTCAACGAGAATGGGCCGGCGCTCCCCGTAAAAAGGAAGCGCATACTCATAATCGCCCTTGCCGATCATGTCCGCCGCCTTGAGCCCGGTCAGGGTCTCAAGCGCCTTGTTCCAGGCCAGGACCTTGCCCTCGCGGTCTATGACAATGGTCGCGTCCGGCAGAAAGCTTATGATATCAAAAAGCTTGCGCTCGGACTCCCTGAGTTCGGATGTGCGTTCTTCAACCCTCTCCTCCAGCCGGTTAGTGAGTTCCCGCAGGTTTGCGATCATATGTGTGAAAGACTTCCCCACGGATTCCAGCACCCCGTTCATGCCTTTGAAGGCCCGGGCCATCGTCCCTATTTCGTCTTCCGAACGAATGTCTATGGCTTGTGTCTCGAAAAGAAAACTAACAGTGAGGTCGCCTTGTTCGACCGAATGCATCGCATTTATAAGCCGGGGGAATTCCTCCATGGTAAGCCTCGTGGCCTCGCCGGTGACGACAGTGAGAGGCCCGGTAAGACGTCCGGCGTAAAACCACGTAAAAATACCGCAGAGCCCGGACATGCAGAGTACGGCGAGCAATAAGCCATAGACTAATTCCCAATAGGCTTTGTTGAGGACAAAAAGAGATTTCTGCAACTCGTCTTCATACACCGACGACCCTATCACCCAGTCCCACGGCTCATAGTAGGCCAGCTTGGCGATCTTCCAGCGCGGCTCCGTCTCGCCGGGATTACGCCATAAATAACGTTCAACGGCGAACTCCATCGGCTTCAAATTCAGCGCCCTCTTTACGATGGACTGGACGACGAGGTTGCCGTTTGCGTCTTTCTCGTTCCATATGTTTTCCCCGTTACGTTCGCCCATCTTCGAAATGATGTATTTACCGCGGTCGTCGCCTTTTCCCCCGAGGACGAAGACATAGCCGGTCTTGCCGATCTTGACCCGCATGATAGCCTGCCGGAGAGATTCGATATTTTCCTGCTTCACCCCGACGTAAAATACGCCGATAATCCGGCCGCTCCTGTCGAAAATAGGCTCATAGGCAGTAACATACCAGGCGTTGACAACGTAGGCGCGGCCCCGATAGGTTTCACCCCGCATGACTGTCGATACCACCGGGTTCGGCTGTCCGTCAGGGTTTACGGCCGGGATATACGTGCCTATGGCCCTCGTACCGTCCGTCTTCTCCGCGTTTGTCGCCACGCGCAGGATGTCGCCCCGGCTGTTCATCCGCTGGAATATCGTTACCGTGCCGCCTACCAGGCGCTTGACTGTATCGACAACCGGAGTTTCTACGACCAGCTTATTGTTTTGTCCGAGCCACTTGTTTCCGACCGCCATTTTCGGCAGACGCACCGTTTGAGATTTTCCCGTAAACTGATTGACGGCGTTCCAGGTCGTCGTCTCATTTATAAGACCGGCCTCGCCCTCAAGTTTAAGCACGTATCGTGCTACATTAAGATCGTAATTGACCTTCTGTTGTACCGATTCATCCTGCGCCTTGACAATATTGTAAACGCCTTCAGTTATGTGGTCGAGGTCGGCGTCTACCAGCTTTTCGGCCACCACCCTCGCCTTGCCGATAAAGGCATTGCCCTTCCATAGGCCAACAGCAACCATCGCCAGGGCCAGGACAAAGATGGTCCCTGTCCCCCAGAGCACAAGCTTAGCCCTTATGCTGAGATTGCGTATCTTTTTTGCCGGCAAGATCTCACCGTATCCCTTTGAAGGCGTAAGCATACAATACTTTATAGAGAAGCAGAACAATTTTCAATGAAAATTTGTTAACAGTATGGGCCTTGCGCATGTGAGTGCCCTAGGGACAGGTCTACACATTGCACGTGCGGATGATTCCTGACAAATTTCCCGGTTTCCCAGCCATTGGACACCGATAAATACCTCGCTCCTCAGTGGTCTCCACCAATTGTTGCCTTGGCGTATAAAATACAGTCAACTATGTCGAGCCCTCGTTCCGAGAACAGGGACAATGCCCGAATGAGTTCCTGCCGGTCATCATTCGCAACCCCCTTGTAGTGCAGGACATCGATAAGACTCCCTGCGGCCTTGTCTCTCGGGACACGATATATTTTTGTCAGCACATAGATGCATTCGGCAATAACGCTTTCGAGGATAACGGCTTTGACACCGCCGTTTTTCACTTTGTCAAAGAATTCCTTTGCCTTCGTATGCATGGCAAGATCATCGGCGACTAGATACCGGACGATAATGTTTGTATCAGGAAGACTTCTTGCCGGTTTTTTCACGGACAGCCTCCTCCCATGCCTTGTCTTTCATCTGTTTCATAGATACGCCAAGCTTGACGTTCCCGGCGTATTCGCGTAGCGAACCGGCCGCGTCCCGTACCGGCCTTACCATAACGGTATCATTTTCAACTTCAAAATAGACGGCATTGGCCTTGAGCTTCTCCCTGATTTCCTTTGGTATCGTTACCTGTCCTTTCTGCGTGATTTTAACTGCTGCGGTCGTCATCTGATTTCACCTTACCTTTCCAAAAAGTATTACTTATTATTATAGTAATACTTTTTGGAGGTGTTGTCAATATCGACGCTTTCGCAATAAATCTAAAAAACTGTCATTGCGAGCGGAACGAAGCAATCTCTCAGTTTGCAACCGGTTGAAAGATCGAGAAGGACGCGGCATGCCGAACGTCTCCGGATTGACGACACCTTATATTTCAAGGTATTGTAGTAGTATGAACGCGCTACGATTTCTCACCGCCGGCGAGTCCCACGGCAAGGGGCTCACGGGCATTATGGAAGGAATACCTGCCGGCCTCCAGCTCTCCCCGGAGGACATCGACGGGGAACTCAAAAGACGGCAGCAGGGATACGGCCGCGGCGGACGGATGAAGATAGAGCAGGACCGTGCGGAGATCCTCTCCGGCGTGAGATGGGGCAAGACCATGGGCTCCCCCATCACCCTCTTCATCGAAAACAAGGACTGGAAAAACTGGAAGGAAGGCATGTCGTCGCAAAGTAAGCATGAGGGTTCCCTCCCCCCGGTGACAAGACCGCGTCCCGGCCATGCGGACCTTACCGGGGCATTGAAATATAACCAGCGGGACATCAGGAACATCCTTGAGCGCTCCAGCGCCCGCGAAACGGCAATGCGTGTGGCTGCAGGCGCCGTAGCAAAGAAACTCCTCCACGAATTTGGTATCTCGATAGGCAGCTATGTGCTCAGCATAGGGACGGCCAGGATGCAGGCCACCGGGTACGAAATACAGGAAGAGACCTTCACAAAAGCGGAAAGCTCACCGGTGCGCTGCCCCGACGAGTTTGCCGCATCCGAGATGATGGCCCTCATCGACAGGGCTTCGAAAAACGGCGATACCCTCGGGGGAATTTTTGAAGTAGTGGCGTGGGGAGTTCCCGCGGGACTGGGAAGCCATATACAATGGGACACAAGGCTCGACGGACGTATTGCGCAGGCCCTGATGGGCATACAGGCCATCAAGAGCGTGGAGATGGGAAACGGCCTGGAGATGGCGGAAAAGTTCGGCTCCGAAGTCATGGACGAGATATATTACGAAAACAACCCCGCGGATGAATATCACCACCGCTTTTACCGTAAGACGAACAACGCCGGGGGTATCGAAGGGGGAATGACCAACGGAATGCCCGTGGTGGTCCGCGCCGCCATGAAGCCCATCCCTACCCTGAAAAAAGCCCTGCGCTCCGTTGATATTGTCACCAAAGAGCCCATCGAAGCTGCCTATGAGCGCTCCGATACCTGCGCGGTGCCTGCGGCCTCGGTCATAGGGGAGGCCATGGTGGCGCTGGTGCTCGCCGATGCCTTTTTAGAAAAATTCGGCAGGGACACCCTGGATGAGTTAAAGAGGAATTACAATTCCTACTTGCAGTACCTGGAAGAATTCTGAGCCGCTCTACGGGATGGGACACATGACGAAAAAACGTCTGTTAACATTTCCCCTGCTCCTTTTGCTCACACTGCTCCTGCACCTGTCGGCGCCTGCCGCCTTGCCGGGGGTGACAGCGGGCGATTCCGCCTCAGTGCAGGAAAAAGACCCCGCCTCCTGCCTTCTCAGGGGGAAAAACAGCCTTGACAGGGGCGAGTATAAATCAGCTGTCATCCTGCTCACTTCAGCATACGAAAAACTTCCACTGCTGGGAGATTACGCTTTGTCCTGGAGGGCCCTGGCTTATGAAAAAAGCGGCGACCTCCCCAGTGCTCTGGCCGACCTCAGAACCATACGGGAAAAATATGGCGACTCCTGCCTGGTTAAAAATGTGCGGACTCGCGAAATCGAATTATCACTAAAGAATAACGATCCTGCGGCAGGCGACCTTCTGGAGAGCTTTCTCAGGGATTATCCTTCTAATATGGAGATGAAATACGCTTATGCCCTGTATCTGAAGGCCGGCAATAAAGCTCAAAAAGCAAAAGAACTCTTCCGGGAGATATACCAGTCCGCCTCCCCCCAGTCGGCTAAAGCTCTGGGTGAATTATCACCCGCCGACATAACAACTGAAGACCTCCTGAAAAGGGGAAACAACCTCAACAGCGCATGGATGTTCGAAGAGGCTGAAAAAGCCTTCAGGACAGCCATGCAGAAGGACACGGGCCGTCAACTCAGGAGCGACAGTGCGGCGGGCCTCGCCTATTGTGTCTTCCGCCAGAAGAGGTACAAAGAGGCGGCGGACCTGTACCGGCAGGCGGGGGACAGATACTGGAGAGTGCGGTCGCTCTTCAGGGCCGGTGACTGGGACGCCTTCCATTCCGAGATAATAGAGTTAAGCAGGAGCGACGACAAGCGCGTCGCCTCGGTTTTGCTGGCGTACGGCATGAAAAAAAGAAGGGACGGCGATACAACGGGAGCGCTGAAAATCTTTAACGAAGTGCTCTCCCGCTACCCTTCGGCGCATGAAGAAGCGCTCTGGAACATCGGCTGGACGCAGTATCTGTCAAGGGATTATGCGGCTGCCGCGAAGATATTTTCACAGCTCGTTTCGTTGTCCGGAGATTCCCGGTACGTTTACTGGAATAACAGGTGCAGGCAGATGCAGGGAGACCCCGAAACGGTAAAACTCACCCTCTCCCGAAAGAATGGGCAGGATTTTTACGCGTTTCTTTCCCTGATAAGGGGCAATCAGAAGCCGCCCGCCCTCGATAAATCGCCTCAGAAGGCAACGGCACTGAAATCCTCTGTTACCGAGAGGGTCGAGATTCTCTCGCGCCTTGGATTCAAACAGGAGGCCTCCTCGGAATTGCTCCACGCGGCCAGGAGGAACCCGACACCCGGCGAACTCGCCGCCATCAGCGCCTGGCTTGTCAAACTGGGCAATTACCGTTCATCCATCGCGCTTATTTCGAAGCTCCCTTATGCCGAGGAGTTACACGACCTGTTCTATCCCCTGGGCTTCTGGCCGGAAGTGGAAGAGGCAGCGCGCGCGAGGGGCATCGATCCCCTCCTGGTGCTTTCGGTCATGCGCGAGGAGTCCCGCTTTGCCGCGGATGCGCGTTCCATTGCCGGAGCACTGGGTCTGATGCAGCTTATGCCCCAAACCGCTCATAAGATCAGCAAGAGCGCCAGGGTAGACCTGAAAAATTCCTCCGATCTGTACAACGCGAGGACAAATATCTTCATAGGCTCCCATTACCTGAAGCACCTTTTAAACAGGCTCGGCTCCATCCCCCTGGCCCTGGCAGCCTACAACGGGGGAGAGGATGCCGTAAAGGACTGGACGAAAAAGGGCAATTACCGTACGGTGGACGAGTTTATCGAGGACATCCCCTACGAGGAGACGAGGAACTATGTCAAGAAGGTGATGACCAGTTATTTCGAGTATATGAGGTCGCGGCCCGATACCGATATAACGCAGGCCCGCACTAATCTGGGGAACCTGTAGGGCAGGCGCCGGGCGACCGCAATAAGCTTTTGTCCTTCAACTTTATTTTTAGTGTTGGAATTGTGTATCATTTACGTTCAAAGTTAAATTTATTCACTGAAGAGGATGATCCAATGTTAAAGAGCTTCGAAGAAAAGATAGCGTATGCCGTCGAAAAAGTAAAAACTCTGCGGGAAGAAAAGACCTTTCTCGAAAAGAGGACCACGGAACTCGAAAGCGCCCTTAGCTCAAAGGACCGGGAAATAGAGATTTTGACCGAGGAAAAAGCGGTCATCAAAAAACAGGTCGAAGATCTGTTCAACGAGCTGGAAGCAATAGACCTGACCTAGGCATGCCATGGGTTTGGTAGAGGTACATATCCTCGGGCAGAAGTACATCATCAGGGGAGAAGCGTCGTCTGAATACATACAACAACTCGCTGATTACGTAGACCAGAGGCTGAAGGAGGTCTACTCCGGCTCCCCGCAGATAACGCCCCTGAAAGCAGCTATCCTTACGGCCCTGAACATCTCGGACGAACTGCACACCCTGCGGAACGAGTACAACTGCATCACGAACAACATCAGGAATATAGAGGACAAGGCAGACTCCATCATCAGGCTTTTTGAGTAGGCTCCGGGCAGTATCTCTTGTCCATCTTGCAGTAACTCCCTTTTACGGTCTTGGCGTATTTCTTCATTTCCGAAGCCGCTTCAGCCATCTCTCCGTAATGGGAAAAAGACCGGTACTTGTTATGAGCGACCCCCGTGGAGATGCCGATAAAGGGGAAAGTCCTCTTGTTGCCCTCCCGGTCCTCCGATGCGATATGTCCCAGGGCCCTGTCCTCGCTATCGTAGAAAGTGGGGATGATCCTGTCAAAATTCTCCCCCACAAGCAGTGCCGTGCTTTCTATCAGGTCGTAGTCCATCATGAAGATAAAGTCGTCGCCGCCGATGTGCCCGACAAAGCTGCCGTGGGGCTGTTTCTCCTTGACGGTATTGAGAACGAGCCTCCCCGTCATCTTCAGCACCTCGTCCCCCCGGCTGAAACCGTACCTGTCGTTAAAGGGCTTGAAGTAATCGAGGTCCGCATAGGCAAGGGCAAAGAGTTCTCCGGAATCGAGTCTCTTCTGTATCTGTTTGGAAATGGTTATGTTTCCCGGGAGTCTTGTCAGAGGGTTTACTTCAACCATCCTCTCCGCACGCTGAATGCAGAGGTCCACCCGGGATAGTATCTCCTCCACCACCCGGTGTTTCCTCAAATAATCATCAGCCAGCAGAGACTCCCATACAGGGAGCGTAACGTCGTCAGGGAAAATAGCGAGAAAGGGAAGATGCCCGAATATGGGATCGCTCTTCAGTTCATTGACCAGGGTGACCGCACGGGGGTCAGCGTCCATGTAAGCGACCAGGACATCCGGCACGGAATTGTAGATATAATCGAGAGAAGACTGTACGGTGGGGAAAAAGAGCACCTTATACAGGTCCTTCACAAGTCTTTCAACAATGCTCGTCAGGACAACATCCCTGGTGATAACGACAACCGTCTTCATCACTCAAGAACGAAACTTTCAGCCTGGCCCAGGGAATCCTCAAGTTCGGTGACAATATCCTTTATGTCACCTTCCGACAGTCCCAGGACCTGCCACGCGGCAGGGTTGACAGCGGGGACATGATAGTCACCCGCGAAACCGAAACCCATACCCCGTATGATAATATCCGCGAGGTGAACAATGGCGGTCTGCAGGGGGACATTCTTAGAAAGATGAGGCTTATGGTGGTATTCGATGACTTCCACAAGGTGCTTCGGGAAGTTCCATTTCTGAGCAACCCAGGCCCCCGCTTCCGCATGGGTGATAAAAAACCGTTCCTTCTCCGCTTCAAAGATAAACTGGTCTTTCATCTCCGCGTCGGACATGCTCGTCTTGTATTCCTCGGGGAATTTCAGCCCCATGGCAACCTTTCCCAGGTCATGCAGCAACGCGGCGATGGAGACCTCTTCGGGCTCGTTCACGCCCTTCCTGACTGCGATTAGCCTGGCTGTCATGGCACACCCCAGGGAGTGCTCCCACAACCCAAGCATGGTTTTCTGCATGGCGTCGAATACGGAAACGCCGAGGAGCATCCCTCTCACCACGTTCAGACCTAAAAGCATAAGAGCCTGGCTGACCGAGGAAATCCTGCCTGGGAAACCGTAAATAGGGGAATTGACGACCTTCAGGACACGCGAAGTGAGCACAGGATCATTGGTTATAAAACTGCCGATCTCGGTCATGGAAACCTTTGGGTTCTCTATAACGGCAAGGAGCTTGCGCAACACACTGGGTATGGTGGGAAGGGTATCTATTTTCTCTATCTGACTGCGCAGGGCCTGTGTATCCATATTAATTGTATGACTCCTCGACATGCGCTCTGAAAATCCGCTTCAGCATACCCATATGGGGCTCATTCTCAGTCTTCTTAAACCGTGCGTCCAGTGCCGCAAGCGCCTGCTCCAGGGTCTTTTCAGGTTTAGCGTCACCCACAACACTGACGTTCCCCATGGATGACATCTTCTGCAGCCTGCCTATATGGGCCTCGGTAAGTTCCGTCCCCTCGCCGAGCAGAATCATGCCGCCATCGTTCAAAACCGGTTTCGCCAGCTTCATGCCTGGTTTTAAACTGTTCACCGGGACCTTGATCACACTGACCTCCTTAAGGAAAATCCTCTCGCAACCGCTATTGACCGCCCATCCAAAAACGCGGCAGTTAGTTATTATACGCAGGGCAAAGCCTTAAAGACAAGTCGAAAAACCGTCTAAAGCGGCACTATTTCCGCCTCCATAGTCCCGAGGTCCACGATGGCCGCGGATGGTTTTCCGTAAAGCCATCCGCAGACTTCTCCGGGATTCACCACCAGGGTATCCTTCACCTTTTTGATTACCGGTTCATGGGTATGGCCGTATACCACGAGGTCAAAATGCCCGCTGTCGGCAAGCGCGTCCACCACATCCGGCTCATGCATCACAACAATTCGTCTGTTATGGAGGCTGAACAGGTACGGCTGCGTAAAGACCCTCTCCTGATAAAGTTTTTTTATCAGCACACGCTCACCGTCATTGTTTCCGAAAATGCCGGTAAATTCCCCTTTAAAGTGCTTGAGCACCCTGCGGGTAAAAGGCGAGGTGAAGTCCCCCGCATGGATGATATGCTCCACGTTCCTTACGTGGAATATGTCCACCACCTTCCTGAGATTGTCGAGATGATCATGTGAGTCCGCTATGATACCGATAATCATGAATTCTCCTGTTTCCGATTACAGCGGCAGATGAGCCCTGGGGTTTAAGTCCATGCCGGCTATATGCCCGGCCTTATAGCGATGATACCCGGCTGCGGCTATCATGGCCGCGTTATCGGTGCAGAGAGCCATTGAAGGCAGATACAGTTGCACATCGCGTTCATCGGCCATCTCCTGCATTTTACGCCTCAGGCCCCTGTTGGCGGAAACCCCGCCTGACAGCGCCACCCCGCGTACTCCCTTATTGACGACGGCCCATTCCACTTTCCTCACCAGCACATCCAGCACCGCTGCCTGGAAAGAAGCGGCGATATCGGCAAGCCATTCATCCGCTGTTTCCACTCCCCTGCTTTTTACCACCACATTCCTGACCGCTGTCTTGAGCCCGCTAAAACTGAAATCCAGGGAATCAGGAAGATAAGCCCGGGGGAAATCGAAGCCTTTGGAGTCACCTGCCTCAGCGAGTCTGTCGATAACAGGACCTCCGGGGTATCCCAGGCCCAGAAGCTTTGATACCTTATCGTACGCCTCTCCAGCCGCATCATCCCTTGTTCTGCCAAGTTCCTCGTATTGTCCGAACCCGGTGACAAGATAGATGCTCGTATGCCCCCCTGAAACGATGAGCGACAAAAAGGGAAATTCAGGCCCCTGGGCCTCCAGGAATACGGAGAAAACATGCCCTTCAAGGTGATTCACGCCTACAAGGGGCTTTTGGACCGAGTAAGCGGCCGCTTTTGCAAAACCGCACCCCACCAGCAGGGAGCCTATGAGACCCGGTCCATGACAGACAGCCATGGCATCCACCATGCCCAGAGTAAGCCCTGCCCTCTGCAACGCCTCGTCCACCACCGGCCATATCATCTCGATATGCCTGCGCGAAGCCAGCTCCGGAACAATACCGCCGTATTTCGTATGAATGTCCGTCTGCGAGGAAACGATGGAGGAGAGAATGCGCGTGCCGTCGGCCACAACGGCTGCCGACGTATCATCGCACGAGGTATCGATACCTAGAATATTCATGACTCAAGGAAAGCGAAAAACCGGCTGCCGGGCAGCTTCTTATTGCCCCCCGTAGGAATGCAGACCGCTCAAAAGGAGATTGACCCCGAGATAGGTGAAAATAGTGCAGACAAAGCCTATCACTGCAACCATGGCTATTTTATGGCCTTTCCATCCCCTTATAAAACGGGCATGAAGAAAGAAGGCATAGACAAACCAGGTTATCAGCGACCACGTCTCCTTAGGGTCCCAGCTCCAGTACTTGCCCCAGGCCTGATCAGCCCAGATAGCGCCGAATACAAGGCCGCCTATAGTAAAAACAGGAAACCCGACGGCAATGCTTTTATAGGTAAGATCTTCAAGAATATCTTCCGAGAGGGAAAAAGAGGTTATAATCCTTTTAAAGATATAGCCGAATTGCCATATAACAAAAACAAAAACCGCGGTGGCAAGATAGCTGAAGGCTACCAGGCCTCCCGAGGCGCTCCTGTAAGAAGCTTTGAAAAGATAGCTCTGGAGAAAGGTTTCCGGAGACCCGTTCACTTTAAAGGCAAGGAAGTCGATGCCCATCGCAATAAGGATTGACATGAATACCCCGAGGGTCACCGTCCAGAAAATGTATGCAGCGCCCTTCCTGTCGTCCGTAGTGACCACAAGATACATCAACCCGGTGGCAAAGGAAATGGCAAAGGTGGCATAAGAAAGAAAACTCATGGTTACATGCGCCAGAAGCCAGTTGCTCTGTAGTGCGGGAAGAAGCGGATGGATGGACTTGTCCATACCCGAAATATCGATAAACGCAAGAGCCATACCCGCAATAGGTGTAATAAAAGCGCCAAAAGAGCGGTTCCTGTATTTCCATTCGATGATCAGATAGCTAACGATCAGACACCATACGAAGAAGATCAGGGATTCGTACAGGTTGGTAAGCGGTATGGACCTGAGCAATCCCAACTGTCCTATATCGTAAAACTCTTTCCAGCGCACGAAAAAAGCGACGGTGTGCGCGGCCAGGCCCACTCCCGTCAGGACGGTGGCCACCAGACCGATGCCGGAATTTCTAAAAACAAGATAGGCAATGTAAGCCACCATCGCAAGAATATAGGCGATGCTCGCTATGCCGAAAAATTGCGAATTATCCATGTAAAACCTCCGCTTTTAAATAATAGCATCCCTGATAGCTCATTGTGCCAGCAGCTTTGCGAGCCTGTCTATCTTCTGCTCGTAAGACAGCTTGTTTTTGTTGGTCGAGGCGGCAATAGATATCTTCGTGCCGCCCTTATCCTGAGTGAGCCTGACCCATATGCGGGCATGGTTCATGAAAAACGTGGCATACAGGCCCAAGGCCATCACAAGGCATCCAAGATATACAATCCATACCCCGGGGTCCTTCCGCACCTGGAGACCAGTGTACTGCGCTCCCCACAGGTCCTTGAATTCAACCACACCGTCCTGTATTTTCCATGTTTCGGGATATCTTTTCAGTATCCATTGGCTGTATTTGACCTTCCCTTTTTCGCTGAACTCTATGAAGACAGCAGGGTTTGACATAGTGTTACCGTAGGTGTACAGCTTCCCTGACTCGTCCATTCCCAGTGCCGGACTGAAATCCACAATTTTACCCACAATGTCACTGCCGGGGATTTTGAAACTCTCCTCGTGTTTAATCCCCACTTCAGCTTTACTGCCGTCGGGGGATTGTACAGTGAACTTGAAGATCGAATCCTTGCCGGGGGAGAAGCCATAATTTGACTGGTAAAAAGTGATGCCCTTGTATTTCAGGGGATTGTTCACGTCAATTTTCTTGGTAAGCACCTCCTTGCCGTTCTCTATAACGGTAAGGATGCTGTTGAAGGCTTTCGGCGTATCGCTCTTATCATAGAAGACCACGTCGAAATCATCGCACCGCAATTCAAACCCAAGAGGTATTTTCTTGTCCTCACCCCCCATATATGCAAAAGAGGAAGTAGTGCCTTCAGGCAGGTTCAGGGACGCATTAAACCCTGCCAGCATTCCCACTACAGCGCCGATAAGGATGAGCAGGATGCTGAGATGCACCACATAAACCCCGAGCCTGCTGTACCGCCATTTTTCAGCGTACAGCTGCAGTGCCCCGTCTTCCTGGTGCATGGAAGCGCTGAAGCCGGTTTTTTTCAGGGCTGCGGCAACCGCATCCTTCGCATGGTCCATCTTCGCCGCGATGGTGACTTCTCTTTTCAGGGGCATGGAGGCGAGATGCTCGGGAGCAAGAGGTTTTACAGGTTCTTTGGCCACTTTCCATAACCGGGGCAGCCTGTCCAGGGAGCATATAATCAGATTGGCTGCGAACGTGAAAAGAAAGGCCATGAACCACCATGAATGATACATGTCGGTAAAGCCCAGGGCGTCCAGCGCCTTCAGAACTCCGGCAGCGGAATCGCCGAAAAACTTCGAGAGAACTTTGATGTTCCGTTCCGGTTCAACCTGCTGCTCCACAATGGTTCCCACAATGGAGGTAACGGATATCAGTGCAAAAATGACAACAGCCAGGGTTATGGATGAAAAAAAGTTCCATACCCTGTCAACAACGGTCTGTTCTTTCTTGTGGTTACTCACTATCCTCTCCTTTGCTTAAAGCACATACTTTCCGGCGTCTCTGAGGTAACCGGACATCACAGGGGTTTAAACATGAATAATGGGTGAAGACAGGACAACTCTTTAAGTTTAACAGAAATTCCCGACATTCTTCAACTCTCGGCAAGCAAAAGTCCGGAAGCTTTCGCCGTCTACTCGGCTCCCCGGCCCATGGGCAGAATAATGGTAAAAACATTCCCTTTACCCTCGGTCATTTCCATGGCCATACTGCCCCCCATAGCCTCCACCAGTTGCCTGGCCGTGGCGAGCCCCAATGAGGAGGGCGCAGATAAAAAGTCACCCTGGACCGTTTCAGGAACATCGACCCCGGACCCGCCGGCAGCATCCGCCACCGAAATTTCAAGACTTGGCACGCCATCCCTCTCTGTTACCGTCGAAAAAATGGTAACTGTACCGGCCCTGGCAGAACGCACTGCGCTGCTGGTAAGGTTCACCAGCACTTCTTTAAGGCGCGTCCTGTCCAGATAAACCGGATGCCCGGCGAGCGATTCGTGGCATTCAGAAACCACCTCAATATCCTTTGTCCCGACCAGTTCGCGGGCAATGCCCTCCACTTCCCGCAAAAGTCCGTAATAATCGAAGTTTCCCGGAGCGCTTCCCTGTTTCCCCTGTTCCAGGTGCGAAAGATCCAGGAGCCCATCCACCAGGTTCAGCAGGCTCCTCGCCGTGCCGGAGCTCTCTTCAAGGAGCTTACGGTCCACCTCCGCCATACTCTTTTCCCTGCCGAGCACCGTATCCAGGCAGGTGATGACAGCAGCGATAGGGGCCTTGAGCTCGGCGGCTATCCGTGGATACAGCACCGCTGTCAGATGGCTGTCCCCTTCAGGAGCGTGTCCCTCCTTCGGGACAGACGCCTTTTTCCCCAGCGCGGCAAGCATGTTGGCAAAAGCCTTCTTAAGGACCAACAGTTCCCCCTTGAAACCTTCTCCAATATCCACTTCGAGGTCGCCCTCGCCCACCGATTCAACGGCATGCACCATTTGCGCTACCGGTCTGTTTATAAGTCGCCGCGCTATGGCAATCTCAATAAGCATGATGAGCAACAGCAGACCGCCGAAGGTGTAATAAAGAACAAGCATGGTCTCATAGGGACCCATCACCTCCGCTCTTCCCACAGTGCTTATGAGCCTGAAGGGGGCTTTTTCAAGTGCGGTCACATAAAAGAAAAGATCGTCCTTCAGCCTCACCCCGTCCATCCGGCCGGGGTTGGGCAGATTATAGCGGATTTTCCTGTCGGGGAAGCCTTTGCCGGTCAGCAAAAGGTTTCCATCACTGTCTATGAGTTCGATGTTTTCCGACTTGTAAAGAGTGTTCGTGACCTTAAGGTGCCTGCTGAGATCGTCAAATGCGGCAACAGCGTACAGCACGGCAACGGTCTTACCGTCCGCATCGTGTATCGGGGCCATAAACGCCATGCCCGCATCGGCGCTCCCTTCGCCTGCCGGACCGGCCACGGCAGGGCCTTTCAGTTCGGCAACAGCTTTTCTGAACAACTCCTTCCCGGACCAGTCGGCGCCCAGCAGTTCCTTCTTATTTCCCGCAATTACCTTGCCCCCGGGGGACAGGAGGAGGGCAAAATTGTAGGGGGATGAGAGAACCGCCTCCGCAAGGAAAGCCGAGATTTTCGTCTGCGCTACGGTCAGGTCGGCGACCGTCTTCCTCCTGAGGGTCTCTCCACTAATCGCTGCAGCGGCAAGCGGCGCCGCGTTGTCCCTTATGATACCGGTCCCCGAAAGTATACCCAGGGTCCTTCCGGCGTAGTCGAACCATGAATCGATTGCCTGCTTCTTCTCAGAAGAAATGGCCACCAGGTGCGCAGTATGGAAACCGTTCACGAAGTATGTTGGGCTGAAATAATAAAATCCCATTCCTCCCGCAAGATAAAGGACGAGGAGAAAAAACAGTGGTAAAAAAGATATTCTCACGCCGATTCTTTGGAAAAAATTCACTTTCATGACATGTCCTTCCAGGGGCCGTTCACCCCTGTATTTGTGTCCCTCGTGTCGTATCGCCCGGGAAACGCTTCGCCCTCACGCGTGCTTAGGGGCGCCTGCTTCCGGAGCCCCTTACCGGCCATGAATGCAGACTCTGTTTCTCCCCCCTTCTTTTGCAACATACAGGGCGCTGTCCGCCAGTCCGATAAGCCTGTCAACATGCGTCCCGCACAGGGCATCGAAGGTCGCGATGCCGGCGCTGATGGTCACGGATAGTTTAACGTCGCCTTCACATGAAAAATCCCCAGCCTGAACTGCAGCCCTCAATTTCTCCGCAACGGCTGCAGCGGCCTCAGTATCGGTATTGGACATGAGCACTATAAATTCCTCTCCGCCATACCGTCCAACCACATCCTCTCTCCTCAGCACCGAAAGCAGGATGAGGGAGAGTTTTTTCAATACATCGTCCCCGCAGCGGTGGCCGTAAGTATCGTTGACCTTCTTGAAATGGTCGATATCGAGCATCATGAGAGAAAGTGGTTCAGAGTAACTCACCGCCCATGCAAGCTCTTCATTCATTCTCTCCATGAAAAACTTGCGGTTGTAGAGGCCGGTGAGAAAATCCCTGTCCATCATGAATGCAAGTTCTTTCTCCCTCTTCCTGATGTACGTGATATTGCGTATCCTCGCGACTACTTCTTCTTTAAAGAAGGGACGCATTACATAATCGTACGCGCCGGCGAGGTATGCTTTTTTCAGGGTGGCGTATCCCCGTTTCGTACCGATAACCAGTACGGGGATATCCCGTGTGGAAGGGGCCGCCTTCAGCCGCTCCAGTATCCTCAGGCAGCACGGCTTTGCAATGCCCGCTGAAAGGAAGATGATATCCGGTTCCTCGCTGTAAACCCTGTCGATAACACTGCGCCCCTCATTGACAAAAAAACAGGTGTATCCTTCATCCGCAAGGATTTGTCCCAATGTGGCCTGAACATCATCCGCACCGTCGGCAATCATAACCTTCATAGTCACAATACTATACAACATTCAGGCGGGGTTATACATTACCCCAACCCTCTGCACTCAAGGGTCTTCACCAGTGCCTCAGCCTTTTTCAGCGTTTCGTAATATTCCTTTGCCGGGTCGGAATCGGCCACTATCCCCGCGCCGGCCTGTACATAGGCGACGCCGTCCTTTATGACAAAGGTCCTGATTATGATATTCATGTCCATGGAGCCGGAAAAGCCGATATAGCCGAGAGAGCCTGTATAGGGGCCACGCGCCACCGGCTCAAGCTCGTCAATTATTTCCATGCAGCGCACCTTGGGGACGCCGGTTATGGTGCCGCCCGGGAAGGTGGCCCGCAGTACGTCAAAGCAGGTCTTGCTTTTGTCCAGCAGGCCCTTGACATTTGACACGATATGGATGACATGGGAGTAGTCCTCGGTAATCATCAGCTCATCCACCACAACGCTACCATAAACGGAGACCCGGCCGATATCATTTCTTTCCAGGTCGATGAGCATGATATGCTCAGCGCGCTCCTTCTCGTTCAACAGCAGTTCGGCCCTCATCGCATTATCTTCAATGACGTCCTTTCCCCTGGGCCGTGTCCCGGCAATGGGCCTCGTATCGATAATGCCGCCCTCGGCCCTGACCAGCCTTTCGGGAGAAGAACTGACAATGCGGTACTCTCCGAAGTCGGCGTAGGCGGCAAAAGGGGACGGATTGATGGATCTGAGCCTCTTGTACATGTCCCATGCTTCCCCGTCCCCTATACCGGCCGAAATCCTCTGTGAAAGGTTTGCCTGGAAGATATCTCCGGCGGCAATGTAAGCCTTCGCCCTCACCACCATGTCCATATAGTATTCCTTCGTCATCTCGTAGACAGGCTGGGAGGTTGTGAAAAGGGGGGAGACCGTAGTTGAGTGCGTTACAACGGGAAATGAGAGAGAAGACACGGTCCTTTGCAGTACCTCTTCAGCCTCATCGTAAGCCCGGCCCCAGTCAATGTCAGCGCAGTCCCTGTATCCCATTTGGGTGTCCCTTGCGCCGGGCGAAACAATAACCCACGCCTTGTTTTGCTGGTGATCGAAGGCGATCACCCTGTCCGCCATAAAAAAATGGGCCTCGGGCAGACGGAGGTCGTCAACTGCCTGCCGCGGAATGTTTTCTATGGCCCTGACGAAGTCATAGCTAAGCATGCCCGCGGCCCCGCCCTGAAAGGGAGGAAGTCCGGGTACCGGCTTCTGCGGATAGGCCCGCACAAGTTCGCGCAGCTTCTGCAGAGGGGGCCTGAAGGAGACCGAAGCGCTTCCCTTGGGCAGGGCCTCAATCCGCACCTCTCCGTTCTTTGCGGAAAAAACAAGATAGGGTTCAAAAACGATAAAGGAAAAGCGGGCGATCTTGGGCGGCCCCTTCACACTCTCAAAGAGGACACTGTACCGCGCAGCATCCCGGGCCACGCATAAAGCCTCATAGGCGGTATAAGGCTCAACATACTGGACCTCCCGGTACACCGGAGGGATGCGGCCTTCCCCTGCCTCTTCAAGAAATTGTTTCTTATTCATGGATTGCAGGCCAGCTTTAATTACTCCAGGACGAAAAGTTTATGTTACAATAAGGTGCCTGAAAATTGGTACCCTGAATGAGAATATCAATGTTTTTTAAAGGCCGTTTCGGCTGCCTCTATTTATTTTTCGTCGTTTTCGCGGCACTCTCCTTTGCGACGCGCACCGTGCTTGCCGTAAAAGCCCTGCCTGTGCTGGAGGCAACGCCATGGCTCATTTCGAAGGTTTACACGGCCGGGTTTTTCTTCGACCTCGTCACCATGCTCTATTTCGCACTGCCTTTTGTCGTCTATCTCATACTCGTGCCTGACAGGGTTTACCGTCACGCCTGCCACAGACCGGCGGTCTATGCGGTATCCTTCTTCGTGGTCTACCTTCTTGTCTTCACCTGCTTTGCGGAGTATATCTTCTTCGATGAGTTCGGCGTCAGGTTCAATTTCATTGCAGTGGATTACCTCATCTATACCACCGAGGTAGTTAAGAATATCCGCGAATCGTACCCCATGCCCCTGCTTCTCTCAGCCATTGCCGCCATCTCGCTGGCTATCCTGCTGCCCCTGCGAAAATGGTTGGAGGTATCTCTCACGGCGGAAAGCACCATACGCCGGAGGTTCATAAGCGGGTTGCCTTTCCTCGCGCTTCCCCTCCTCCCCTTTCTGCTCGTTGACCTTTCACTTGCCAAGGTCTCTTCCAACAGCTACGCTAACGAGCTTGCGGCAAACGGCATCTACAGCTTTTTTGCCGCCTTCAGGAATAACCAGCTCCAGTACGAGGACTTCTACGAGACCATTGATCAGAGGGAGGTGATCCTGAACCTGAAGGCGCGCCTGCGGGAGAAGAAAGATTCCTTTCCCGATGACACCTCCTTCAGTATCACGCGAGCCGTCAGGAACGAAGGAGAGGAGCAAAAATTAAATGTGGCGGTCATCGTAGTGGAAAGCCTCAGCGCGGAGTACCTGGGGACCTTTGGCAACAAAAGCCATATTTCTCCGAATCTGGACGCATTGGCGGAGAAAAGTCTTTTCTTCACCAACATGCATGCCACAGGCACGCGCACGGACAGGGGCCTCGAATCCGTCACCCTTTCGGTCCCGCCCACCCCCGGGAGGTCCATTGTAAAAAGGCCGGACAACGAGGACATGTTCTCGTGGGGCCATCTCATGAAGAGCCGGGGATACGATACGAAATTCATCTACGGCGGGTACGGGTACTTTGACAATATGAACTACTTTTTCAGCCATAATGGTTTCGCTACGGTGGACAGGAGGGACTTTCAGGAAAATGAGATCGTGTTCGAGAACGCGTGGGGCGTCAGCGACGAGGACCTCTTCAACAGGTGCATAAAGGAATTCAACTCGTCATACCGCAAGCAAAAGCCCTTCTTCTCCATTATCATGACCACCTCGAACCACAGGCCATACACCTATCCCGAGGGGAGGATCGATATCAGGTCCCATACGGGCAGGGACGGCTCGGTTAAATATACAGACTACGCCATCGGAAAATTCATCCGTGACGCGCAGAAGGAACCGTGGGGCAGGGACACGATCTTTGTCATCGTAGCGGACCACTGTGCAGGGTCCGCGGGAAAGACGGCGCTTCCGGTAAAGAGATACGAGATACCTCTTTTTATCTACTCTCCTGCCCATATAAAGCCTCGGAAGATCGATACGCTGGCAAGCCAGATCGACATCGCGCCCACCGTCCTTGAACTCCTGCATTTCAGCTATACAAGCAATTTCTTCGGCAGGGACATTCTCTCCACCCAACCTGACCAGGAAAGGGCTTTTATCGGCACGTATCAGAAACTCGGGTATATAAAGGGCGACAGGCTGGTAGTTCTGGATGTGAAGAAAGAGAGTTCAGTGTATCGCTTTAACCGGAACTCAGGCGAAATGACAAAAACAGCGCGCGATAACGGACTCGTCCGGGAAGCAATCGGTTATTACCAGGGGGCCGATTACCTGTACAAGCACCGTCTCAACAGGTGGAAGGACAGCGACGCAAAGCAGCCGCAGGAGAATACTACGCGGTAAGCATTTCGATGGAAATAAGTTCCAGTGCCTTTATGGGGTCGTCCTGCTTCAGGATGCCCCTTCCCATAACAATATAATCCGCCCCATCCCTGATCGCCTGCCGGGGCGTTGCCGTCCTCTTCTGGTCATCAGGCGGCACCCACGAGGGGCGTATGCCCGGCGTGACAACGAGGAAGTCCTTTCCGCAGTGTTCCTTGATCATCGAGATTTCGTGGGGCGAGGCCACCACGCCGTCCAGTCCTGCTTTAAGGGCAAGAACGGCAAGGGTTTTTACCTGTGTCTTCAGACTGTGTTTAATGCAGAGTTCGTTCTTGATAATTTCATTGTCCAGACTCGTAAGTGCGGTGACCCCGATGATCTTCGGGCGGACAAGTTTTTCCCTGAGGCATACTTCGCTGACCGCGTCCCTGCAGCGTTTCATCATATCCAGACCGCCCGACGTATGGACGTTGAACATATAGACGCCGAGCCGTGCTGCCGCAACGGCGGCCATTGAGACCGTATTGGGGATATCATGGAACTTGAGGTCCAGAAAAACTTTTTTCCCCTTGTCCTGGATGGCCCGCACCACGGACGGTCCGGCGGAAACGAAGAGTTCGAAGCCGACCTTAAAGACCTCGGCATCCCCGCTGAGCCTGTCGACAATCCCGAGAGCACGGTCGGCGCTCGAAACATCGAGGGCAATAATCAATTTTTCTTTCCAGCGCATCATCGTCATGGTGGGTGTGGGTAAGTTAATGACCTAAAGATAATGTGGCCTTACCAGTATTTACCCTGGTTTTTTTAACTCATTAGCACAATTTTAGCACAATTTAAAGGAGAAAAACACATGGAGCAGGAACCGAAGACTAAGGAGATGAGGGGGTCAGACTATTGCAGCCCTTTTCCTGCCGGCCTGCCGATTTGAAAATAGTTTGAAGCAGAATAAATCGGATTTTGGTAAAAGAGATGTCTCTTTTGCTATAGTCAGGAAATGAGTATTATCTTCAACACAGGCAAGTGGACTGAAAAAGAGCTGGACCACCTCATCCGCTCGGCGGCGGATATCAGTGAAAGTGGAGAACGCATCGCATTCCTTTCCTCACGCTTTCTGGATACGTCCTATGGAGAAGCGACCCTCACCGGCAGTATCACTGTTCCCGAGGAGCTTGTCATAAACCTTGCTGCAATGGACTGCTTCACCTTCATCGATTATATTGAAGCCATGCGTCTCTCGCAATCTTTCGCGGAATTTCCTGAAAATCTGCGGAGAGTGCGATACCCCTACGCAGAGATCTCCTACACAATGAGAAACCATTTCTTCACCGACTGGCTGGAGTATAATGCGGATTTTGTGGCTGACATTACCGCAAAAGTGGGAACCAATAAGACAGTAAGGGTGAGGAAAAGCCTGAACCTGCAAGAGAACGGCGAACTCTACCTGCCAGGCATTGCAGTTGTCGAGAGGGACCTTTCATATATTCCCTCTGGTGCAGTAGACGGCAATGTGCTGAACAAGCTGAAGACAGGGGATTACATCGGCATCTATTCAGATAAAGCCGGACTCGATGTCTCGCACGTGGGCATTTTTATCAGGTCAGCTAATGCGCTTTATCTGCGCCACGCCTCTTCCTCAAAGGAGTCCAGGAAGGTGGTGGACCAGGAGTTCAGCGGGTACATCTCACAAAAACCTGGCATCCTCATCCTGCGTCCGAAATAAGCGCTCACGCCGCATCATGCTTCAGAGCCGTTATTTCATCCCGCAGCTTCCACAATAGCCAGAGCCCAGGCAGCGCGGTAAGTGTGGCCGCAAAAAAGAACTGGGTCCAGCCCAGCGCTTCCACTAAAAAACCCGACGTGGGGGAGATGACCGTCCTGCCCAGCGCGGCAAGAGAAGAGAGCAAAGCATACTGCGTTGCGCTGTAACGCTGGTTGCAGAGCGCCATCAGCAGCGAGACAAAGGCTGCCGTGCCCATGCCGCCGCAGAGGTTCTCGAAAGCCACTGAGAATATAAACAGGGGGTAATTCTTCCCTGTCCACGCCAGTACCATAAAGGAAAGAATCGATATCCCCTGCAATATGCCGAAGACCATGAGAGCGCGGTAGAGCCCCAGCCGCACCATCAGGGCGCCGCCAAGCATGGCACCCATAATCAGGGACACAAGTCCCAGGAACTTGTTAATGGTGCCAACCTCAGTTGGGGTAAAGCCCATTCCCCTGATCAGGAACGCGGTGGTCATTGAGCCCGCGTAGGCGTCCCCGAGCTTGTATAATATAATCAACAGCATGATAACAAAAGCGGAGCGGCGTGAGAAGAAGTCCCTGAGCGGCCCCCAGACCGCTTCCTTCAGACTCCTTGGAGGCGCCACCCTCTCCTCGGGCTCCGGGCCCCATAGCGCTGTGAGCACCCCCACCGCCATGAGCACAGCCATAATAAGATAGGTGTTCTGCCACCCGATGCGGTCCGAAAGAATAAAGGCCCCGGCGCCTGAGGCGAGCATGGCAAGGCGGTAGCCCATGACAAATACGGCGGCCCCTACCCCGCGCTCCTTCTCATGCAGCACGTCCGTTCTGTAAGCATCAATGACAATGTCCTGTGAGGCTGAAGTAAATGCAACGGCAAGGGCCAAAAAGCCCACCAGCCAGGGCGCGCTGCGCGGGGAACTGAAGGCCATGGCCGCAATACCGGCCATGAGCGCAAGCTGCATGATAATGATCCAGCCGCGCCGCCTGCCCAAAAAAGGCGGCACAAAACGGTCCATGAGCGGTGACCAGAAGAACTTCAGGGTATAGGGCAGACCTGCAAGAGCGAAAATACCGATGGTGCGCAGGTCAACGCCCGCCACCGCCATCCAGGCCTGCAGGGTGCCGCTGGTGAGCGCAAGGGGCAAGCCTGAGGAAAAGCCGAGCAGCATAATGGTGGAAATACGCCTGCTGCGGAATGCCTGGAGATACGGCGTTATATTAAAACTCATGACTATATTGCAGGGTCACCGGGAGCCGTCCAGTAAAACCGGCGTCTCCCAGCAGGCGCTGTATTACAGCTTCCTGTGCCGCTTCCGTGGCTTCATAAGCGGCAATGAGGATATCAGCCGCACCGAAATACCGCAAAACATAAGGGCTACCGAAAGAGACGATAACGCTTTTTTCAAAGCGGCCGACAAGGCGCTGTATCCTCCTCTTATCCTCCTCCGGTATGCCTGAGCTGCCCTTCCACGCAGAGACGCTTGTAAAAAGGGCGAACACACCGGTAAGGCCGCCCTCTTCCGCAGCAGCTTCCAGTGATACGACGTCCGAAAAGCAACGGTAGAGTGGGGAAGAGGCATGCAAAGCCGTATCACCGGAAAGGAATACCCGTGCAGTTTTTTCGACCTTACCAATGAGCGGGAGAATGCCCGGCGTCTCCTTTACCATTGTGATGGAGTTGTCTACAAGGAGGCGGTATAAGGCATTGCGGTCTTCCTGTCGTGCCGGATTTTCGATGACCGGCCGGAGTTCTTCTTTAACTGACAGGATGCGGTTGAGCGCCTTATCAACCACCGATTCATTCAGCTCGCCGCTGTTCAGCGCATAGTCCAGTTCCCGCACCATGTCCTCGGCCTTTGCCGGATGCAGGAGCAGGTCAACTCCGGCGTTAAGGCAGGAGGCAGGCACATTGCCGAAATCCCGCAGGGCATGCATGTTCAGGGCATCGGTGAGGATGAGCCCTTTAAAACCCATATCATGCCTGAGCAGGCCGGTGATGATTTCATAGGAGAGGCTCGCAGGCATTGTGTCCAGGCTTGGAATGGCCAGGTGCCCCACCATTATGCTGCGCGGTCCGGCCTGGACCGCACGGACAAAGGGCAACAGGTCGCTCTCTTTCAGTTGCGCGTATGATTTGGCGATGACCGGCAGGGAGATATGTGAGTCAACAGAGGTATCGCCATGTCCTGGAAAATGTTTCGGACAACTGATGAGCCCTGTCCCTTCAAGCACTTTAACGTAGAGGTCGCCGAACTGCGCCACTTTCTGAGGGTCATCGGAAAAGGCCCTTGTGCAGATAATGGGGTTGTCGGGGTCTGAGTTCACATCCAGCACAGGTATGAGGGGCATGTTTATGCCGGTCTCTATGGCCTCGTGCGCCACATTCAGGAGCGCTCTTTCCAGAAGCGCTAACTGCGCCGGATCATTCACCTCCAGCGCTGCCGCCACTGCCATGGGACAAGGGAAAGAGGTTGTTCCCTTTATCTGCTGGGCCACGCCCCTTTCTATGTCCGAGGCGATGAAAAGAGGTATCCCGGCTGCTGCGTTCAGCTCTGAGATGAAGTCCCTGATTTCATCCTTTTTGCCGCCGAAGATAATGAAGCCGCCGATGCCCTTACGAGCGAGCGAAAGCATCCTTTGGCGATACGGGCCGTTGTGAATATCGTCGCCGTTGAGTCTTTCGATAATTAGCTGATAGAGTTTTCGTTCCCTTTCGGAGGGGATGGGAATCTGTACGTGAGACATTTCAAAAGTTTATCAGATTAGCTCAGAGAGAGACAAGCGACTGTCCGCATATGGTCAGGAACCGGTAAACAGGAGGTAATAAATTTCTTGAAGCGAGTCCTGCCTTTATGATAATCTAAATTACTTCATTTTCGGTCAGTTTCTTCTTATACACCAATTTACCATTTCATTTCAATTGATAGTGAGCCTCCTGGACGGCATAAATGAGGGAGTGCAAGTAAGAGGATGGCTTTACCGACCATGAGAAAAGTCTTAATAATAATCCTGCTCCTCTTTCCAATGACCCTTTGCTTCAATGCGGTCAGCCGCGGGGAGGAGCACGAAAAAAAAGGCGAAGGGGCATCGCCGCAATTGACCGAGACCTTTATCCTGAACATTGCCGGCGGGACGGGCACTAAATTCCTTAAGTGCTCCATCTGTTTCGATTTCTCGAAGCCGGCCATCGCCGAAAGGGTCAAGGCGAGGCTCGCGGTCCTCAGGGACGCGGTTATTATGCTCATTTCGGCCAAGTCCGTGGACTCCATAACTTCTCCCGAAGGCAAACTGCAAATGAAGGAAGAACTAATAATGAGGATCAACCAGTTGTTCGGCGACAATGCTGTCAGTAACGTCTACTTCACGGACTTCATCATGCAGTAGTGTTATAATAGGAGGCGTTCAAAGCACAAAATAAGTAAAAGATATGGGGAACATTGGGACATATCGGCTCAATGGGGGTGGGATAATGGGAATAACGTACAGGGAAATTCCTGATAAAAAGACTCCTCTGGAAGAAAAGGCCAAGAGCATTGCTCCTGAAAACCCACTTTTCACTGAACCACAGAAGCTCAGTGAATTCTCATTCAGGAAGGAAGGTTATTTCCAGATAGACAGGGCATCCCTTATGCCCAACACCTCGGTGCTCTTCAATGTGTTCAGGCAGAAAGGGACAGGCTTTGAACCTCTCTTTACGGAATTCACCGGGGCCCCGGTGATCATAGATGCCGGGGTGCTCAGCAAGCTTACCTGCGACAGCGCCTGCGAAATAGTCATCGAGAAGTCCGCCATTCCCCACTACCGCGCCTACCTCAATTCCATGGCAGGCCTCCCTTCCTCCTCCGCGCAGGCTGCGCTGCTCAAGAAAGTACTGGCTATGAAAGAGAACTCGAAGCTGCTGATGAAGGAGTTGCTCGATGATCCCCGGAGCGGAGAGAAGATCAAGGAGGTCAAGAACATGGTCAGCAACATGTCGGACATGCTGCTCGAAAACAGGGACATGGTCCATACCATGCTGACCCTGAGCAAATACGACTACTACACCTATACGCATTGCGTGAATGTGGCGGTGATGAGCATCGGGCTGGGTATTGCCGCGGGACTGCCTGAAGAGGAGGTGAGGCTGCTGGGTGTCGGGGCCATGCTGCATGACATCGGCAAGACAGCCATCTCCCCTGATATCCTCAACAAACAGGGGAAGCTGGATGAGTACGAGTATAAAAGAATACAGGAGCATGTTAAGGAAGGGGGAGAGATACTGAAGGAGTCGCCCGAGGTCAACGAGGCGTCATATCCTGCCATCCTGCAGCACCATGAGAAGCTGTCGGGCAGTGGGTATCCCAACGGTCTCAAGGGTGATGAGATAGCACTGTTCGGACGCGTATGCGCCATTGCCGACTGCTATGACGCCCTGACCACTGAGCGTCCCTACAAAAAAGCTTTTAAACCTTATGAAGCACTGCAGATCGTGGCACAGGACAAAACTGATTATGACGCTAACCTGCTGGCGCAATTCATTAAAATGCTCGG
>Ga0315281_10000467_pt1 | contig 56203 bp, 71 predicted proteins | sample YL17G07_0_MG_FD_204540 | JGI IMG/M metagenome (GOLD analysis project Ga0315281, IMG submission 204540) | Sediment microbial communities from Yellowstone Lake, YNP, Wyoming, USA - YL17G07_0 | ecosystem: Environmental > Aquatic > Freshwater > Lake > Sediment | place: USA: Wyoming | collected...
CCACGCCGCCCCGAACGACCACGTCCGTCAGGAGGTCGCCGAGCTCGTTACCGTCTGACCGTCAACCCGAAGACCGCCGTCGAAGTTCCACGACGATGCGGGCATCCTCTGGTTCGTCGCCGGACCGGACCGGTGTTCCAGCGTCCCGGGCACCACGGACTCGACAGTTCTCATTTGCGATCGTGGTTCGGCCTGGTTCCGGGGCGAGCCGACGCGCCGCGGGCTCGTCGCGTAACTCGCGCACGAGAGGTGCGCGACCTCGATCGCGAGCGCGGAGCCGCCCGCCTCGTCGGGCGGGTCGAGGCCGAAGACGAACGGACGGGACCGTCCAGCTCGCCGCCGCCCGATTCGGCCCCTCGGCAGGGGTTGTCGGGGCTTGCGCATATGACCGTCAGTACGGTCATCTGACCGCGACGACGGTCATGTGACCGTGTTTACGGTCAGTCCTGCTATGATCCCCGCATGGACATGTCGACGCCCTACGCCTCGGTGATCGCACCCCTCCATGGACGCGTGCTCGGCGTCCTGGCAGGCACAACACGCCGGCTGACGGGGCGCGAGGTGGCGCGCCTGGCCGAGACCTCGCAGAGCGCGGCGCAACAGGTGCTCCACAAGCTCACCGAGCACGGGCTCCTGACCGAGGAAGAAGCGGGCGCACGGGCGGCCTACCTCTACACCCTGAATCGGGAGCACCTGGCGGTCGAGCCTGTCCTCGCGCTCCTGCGCCTGCGGTCCATGCTGTTCGATCGCATCCGAAGCGAGATCGAGGCCTGGGAGGTCGTCCCGCATCACGCCTCGGTCTTCGGCTCCGCGGCGCGCGGTGACGGCGACACCGGAAGCGACGTCGACGTGTTCGTCGTTCGGCCTGCCGACGTGGATGAAGAGAGCGAGCAGTGGCGTTCCCAGCTCGATCGCCTGTCGGAGAGGATCGGGGCCTGGACCGGTAATCACGCCGGAATAGCGACGGTCTCGCAACGAGACGTGCGCCGCCTGACGCGGGAGCGGCCGCCGATCGTCCGGGAGCTGGAGAGGGATGCGGTCATCCTGCTCGGGCCGTCGATCACGGAGATGTTCGGAAGGAGGGGCCGGTGAGCCGAAAGACCGGGCGAAGCTCGCGCGCGCCGAGAAGTTCATGGAAACGGCCGACCTTCTCGAAGGAGACGCCGACCCGGACTTCATGAGCGTGCGCGCAGCGCTGGCGGTACTGGCCGGTATCGCCGCTTCAGATGCCGCATGCTGCAAGGCCCTTGGTCGTCGATCTCGCTCAGACAACCACCACGATGCCGAAAAGCTGCTGGAGACCATCGAGCCTGGTGGGAGGGAAGCGGCTAACGCGCTGCGGCGGCTGATCAACGAGAAGGACGAGGCGCACTACGGCTTCTACCACGTCAGTGCAAGTGACTTGAAGACCGCGGTTCGCCAGCCCAACGCCGTGATCACGTTCGCGGAGGACGTTCTCCGCCGCTAGATGAGCCGGCGGCGGAGGCCCAGGAAGCGTCGCTTCGGGCGCGTCGGGAGCTCCGACCCCGAGACGACGGCGGCCGGTCCCTCCTCCGTCAGCCAGCGGGCCAGAGCCGCGTCGCCCACGGCCGCGGCGGCGGTCGCCATCCCCGCGGCGCGCACCTGCGGCGCATGCGCGTCGCTCGCGATCAGATGCGCCAGCTCGGCGTCGAGCAGCGCGCGGCTCGCGCGCCCGGCGACCGGGCCGAGCCGCCCGTCGACGGAGGCCGCGGTGAGCTGCACGAGCACGCCCGCGTCGACGAGCGGCCGCAAGAGCTCCGGATCCGCCTGGACGTCGGGATTACGCTCCGGATGGGCGAGCACCACCGAGAAGCCGCGCACCCCGAGACGGAAGACGAGGTCGCGCAGCTCGAGCGGCCAGCCGGAGTACGGGCACTCGAGCAGGAGCACGGCGGGATTCCCGCCCAGCCCGAAGCGGGCGAGCGTCGCGTCGTCGAGACGCGCGGCGTACTCGAGGTCGAGCTCGCCCCCCGGCAGCACCTCGACCGGGACGCCGGCCTCGCGCGCGGCGCGACCGAGCTCGGCGACGCCCCGCTCCATCGTCTCCGGCGAGGTCGGATAGTCGGCCCGCACGTGCGGCGTCGCGGCGATGCGGGCGATCCCGTCCTGCGCCGCCGCACGGAGGATCGCGAGGCTCTCCTCGAGCGTGCCGGCCCCGTCGTCGACGCCCGGCAGGACGTGCGAGTGCAGGTCGATCATCTCCCGCACCAGTGTCCCAGACGGCGGGCGCGCTACGAGCTCGTGCGCACGCGCACCGGCCGGCGCCGCACGCGCGGGCGCGGACGAAGCGGCTCGAGCAGCCAGGCGGCGAGCGGCAGGCCGTAGACGACGAGCGCCGCGACCGCGGCCGAGGTGGCGAGCTTGGGCACCGAGGCTCCGTCCGCCGGATTCGCCCGGACCAACGCCCCGACGACGAGGAACGCGAGCGCGAGCGACGTCCCGAGCCCGCGCAGCCACGCGCCGGCCTTCCCCTCGATCGCGTCGGCGAGCGCGACGAACGCCGCGGCCGCGGCGCCGACGACGGCGAGCAGCACGAGGTAGTACGCGCCACGGTGGAGGCCGGCGCCGTCGGCCACCAGTGCGCCGACGACGAGCGACAACGGAAGCAGCCGCGAGCCCATCTCCAGCAAAGGTTCGCCCCCACGCCGGGCGGTCCTTCTCGTTACGCTCGAGCCTCCCAGGACGAAAGGAAAAGGGATGGCTGACACAACCCTCACATGGCTCGGTCACGCGGCGTTCCGGCTCGACACATCAGGCGGCAAGCGCATCTACGTCGACCCGTTCCTGCACGGGAACCCGAAGTGCCCTGCCGGCGAGCAGGAGCCGGAGCGCGCGGACATCGTCGCCGTCACGCACGGCCACGGCGACCACGTCGGCGACACGGTCGCGCTCGCAAAGCAGCACGGCGCCAAGGTCGTCGCGCAGGTCGAGCTCGCCGGCTGGCTCGGCAAGCAGGGCGTCGACGAGGGGAGCCTCGTCGGCTTCAACAAGGGCGGAACCGTCGACGTCGACGGCGTCAAGTTCACGCTCGTGAACGCGTACCACTCCAACTCGGCCCCCGACGGCTCGTACGGCGGCGAGGCCGCCGGCTACGTGATCGAGACGGAGAACGGCACGAAGCTGTACTTCGCCGGCGACACGTGCGTCTTCGGCGACATGGCGCTGATCGGGCGGATCTACGCGCCCGACGTCGCGATCCTGCCGATCGGCGACCACTACACGATGGGCCCGCGCGAGGCGGCCGTCGCGCTCGAGCTGCTCGGCGTGAAGCGGTGCGTCCCGGGCCACTGGGGGACGTTCCCGATCCTCACGGGCACGCCGCAGAAGCTGGCCGAGCTCGCGCCGAACGTGCAGGTCGAGCAGCTCGAGCCGGGCGAGTCGGTGAGCGTGTGAGGGAGCGCTGGTTCGGCGCGACCGGGCGGCGCGTGCCCGAGCTCGCGCTCGCCGGCCAGATCGAGCTCGGCGACGCGCTCGTGCTCGACGGCGTCGGCGACGTCGCCCGGCTCCGGGCGGCGTTCGACGCCGGCACGCCGGTCGTCGTGCGCGCCGCGTCCGCGGAGCAGATCACGGCGGCGCTCGCGCGGCCCGAGGTAGCATGCGTCGTCGTGCCCGACGACCGGCCGGAGCTGCTCGACCTCGATCTCACCGACCTGACGTACGGATGATCGTCGCGACGTACTCGATCGCCGCGTGCGACCTCGACGCAGCGCAGTGGGGCGTCGCCGTGCAGTCGAAGTTCCTCTCGGTCGGGTCGGTCGTCCCGTGGGCCGAGCCCGGCGTGGGCGCGATCGCGACGCAGGCGTACGCGAACCCGCGCTACGGGCCCGACGGCCTCGCGCTGCTGCATGACGGGCTGAGCGCAGCCGAGGTCGTGGAGCGCCTCGTCGCCGCGGACGGCGGCCGCGACGAGCGGCAGGTCGGGATCGTGGACGCGCACGGCGGCTCCGCGGGCTGGACCGGGCCGGCCTGCCACGACTGGGCCGGGCACCGCACCGGGCCGTCGTACGCGGCCCAGGGCAACATCATCGTCGGGCAGGAGACGGTGGACGCGCTCGCGCAGACCTTCGAGGCGACGGCGCACCTCTCGCTCGAGCAGCGGCTGATCGAGTGCCTCGCCGCGGCGCAGCTCGCCGGCGGCGACCGGCGCGGGCAGCAGTCGGCGTCGCTGCTTGTCGTGCAGCGGGACGGCGGCTACGCGCAGCTCTCCGACGTCCTCGTCGACCTGCGCGTCGACGACCATCCGCGCCCGATCGAGGAGCTGCGCCGGATCTACGCGCTCCACGACCGGCTGTTCGGCTCGACGCCGCGCGAGGACTGGCTGCCCCTCGGCGGCGCGCTCGGCGACGAGGTGCGCGACCGGCTCGCGCGGCTCGGCTACGAGGGCGAGCTCGCGGCCGCGCTCCACGACTGGGCGGGCGTCGAGAACCTCGAGGAGCGGATCGACGGCGCCGGCGCCATCGACCCGGTCGTCCTCGAGGCGCTCCGGGAGGTCTCGTGATGAAACGGCTCTCGCTCGACGAGGTCGAAGGCATCCCCGTCCTCGGCTCGCTCGTCTGGAAGCCCGTGCGCAGGACACTCGGAGTGACCGCGTTCGGGATCAACGCCTACACGGCGGCTGCCGCGGGCGACGAGGTGGTCGAGGACCACACCGAGTCGCAGCTCGGGCACGAGGAGATCTACGCGGTCGTGAGCGGGCACGCGACCTTCACCGTCGACGGCGAGGAGGTCGACGCGCCCGCGGGGACGCTCGTCTATCTCGACGACCCCGCGCAGCAACGCTCGGCCGTGGCGAAGGAGCCGAACACCACCGTGCTCGCGATCGGCGGCGTTCCCGGCACGCACGAGGTGTCGCCGTGGGAGTACTTCTTCCCCGCGCTGCCGCACGTCGCGTCCGGCGACTACGACGCCGCGCGGCGCCTGCTCGAGAAGGCGCTCACGGAGACGGATGCGCCGGCAGTGCACTACCACCTCGCCCGCGTCGAGGCGCTCTCGGGCGACACCGAGCGTGCGCTCGCCGAGCTGAAGATCGCGGTCGACGCAGCGACGCGTCTCCGCGAGCACGCCGCGGAGGACGAGGGCTTCGCCTCGATCCGCGACGATCCGCGCTTTCCCGGCTAGCAGTTGGAGGAGCGCCGGGACGAGCTCCGCCTCGTCCTCGGGCCGTGGCGACGGATGCCGATCCTCTCCGTCCTCGATCGAGACCAGGGCCTCGTACCGGCTGTGGGAGCCCGGGACGGCCTGGTGTCTGGGGCTCCGTTCGCTTCTTCATTGTAGTAAATGTGCCCAGAAACACCAACTACCAACTGGTAGGATCGCGGTGATGGGACGGGGATCGGTGATCGAGCGGGCGCTCAGCGACGCAGTCGAGCTTCGCGCCCTGGCGCATGCTTCTCCGGACGCATCGGTGCGATCCCGGCTCGGCGAGATCGCCCGACGCCGGTGCGCGGACATCGGGCCGAGCGTCCCGAAGCTGCGTGCCGCCCGGATGCTGGGGGTCTCGCTGACCGCCCTCGACACGTGGATCGAGCGGGGGGCGATCCCCGTGAGGCGGCGCCCTTCCTCCAGCAGGCAGGAGGTCGACACGAACGCGGTGATCGATCTGGCCGTCGAGATTCGCGCCCTGCGGGCGACGGGACGCACGCGGGCGCCCCTCGCAACCGCGCTCGCCCGCCTCAACCCGGCCGAGAAGGCTCCGGCAGCAGCGATGGGCACGCGTGGCTTCTTCCCCGACCAGGCCGAGGAGCGCCGTCGCGAGCTCGCCCTGCTGACGCCCGGCGAGCGGGTCGCCCAGGCCATCACGCTCAGCCGCTCGGCGACCAGGATCGCGGCGGCGGCCGCTCGGGCCCGGGCCGCGAAGGGCGCGAAGTGACCGCGCGGGGGCAGGGGGACTGGGAGCTGCTCGAACGACGGGGAGTAGAGAGCGAGCTCGACGCCGACGAGATCCTCCGCCTGCTGATCGGAGCCGGCGTCGACTTCGTCGTCATCGGCGGGTTCGCCGTCATCGCGCACGGCTACCTCCGCGCGACCAAAGACATCGACATCGTCCCGCGCCCGACGGCCGACAACCGAGACGCACTCGAACGGGCGCTGGCGAGCATCAACGCGCAACCGATCGAGCAAGCAGACCTCCGACCCGACGAGATGCCCGTGCAATGGGGCACCGGCGCCCTCGCTCACGGCGGGAACTGGGCGCTCCAAACCGACCACGGGCGCATCGACGTCCTCCAGCACATCGACCGCGTCGACGTCGTCGAGACCTACTCAGAGCTTCGAGACCAGGCCCTCGAGGCGGACGTCCCCGCTGTCGGCGTGGTGAGGTTCGCCTCGCTGGAGCATCTCGAGTTGATGAAGAGGGTCGCGGGCCGGCCGCAGGACATCAACGATCTCGCTCAACTCGAAGAGATCCGCGCCGAGCCGCGTTTTCCCGCCTGACCGGCTGTAGTGCACAAACCGTGCCGATTCGTGCTACGCTGACTCGGTGAATCGGGTGAACGTCACGCTCGACGACGCGCATGCACTCAAGCTGCGCCGCCTCGCGAAACGGACCCACACGAACGAGGGAACGCTGGCGCGCTCCCTGCTTGCGAGTGCTCTCGACGAAGCCGACCCTGACCCGCGCCATGTCGCCGACCTCCTCGACGGGATCCCGGGCGCGTTCGAGCGGGCGCAGCTCGGTCTCGAGCAGGCGCGCGCCGGCCTCGGCACACCCCTCGAAGAGCTGTAGCGATGACCCGAGTCGTGGTCGTCCCCGCCGCGGCCGACGACCTGGCGCGGATGATCGTCACTCACAGCCTTCCGCAGGACACGAAAGAGCGAGTGAAGCGCTCGTTGCGACCGCTGTCTGATTTCCCGCTCCTGGGCGCGCCGCTGGCGGGCCGCTGGGACGAGTTCCGGTTCATCCTCGGGCCGTGGCGATGGATGCTGATCCTCTACGTGTTCGACCAAGAGCACGACCTCGTCTCGGTCGTCGGAATCCAGGACGGGCGGACGTTTCGGGCTCCGTCGCCGTCCTGACCGCTCAGCCGTCGCCCGGCAGCCGTACGCCCTGAGCGTCGGCGCGCAGCGCAGGCACGGGATCGCTGCCCGGCTGCGCGACGAGGAGCACCGCGCCGAACCCGGGCCCGCGGAGCAGGGCCTGGACGAGCAACTGGAGCCCGAGGCCCAGCGCGAACGCCTTGTGCGCGTGCTCGCCGCCGAAGGGGACGAGCTCCTCCGGCCCGGCGAGCCCGGCGAGCACGTCGCCGTGCGTCACGCGCCCCATCGAGACGTCGCTGACGACGGGATCGCCGCCCGAGCTCGGGATCCCGATCGCGAGCGGCGTCGTGCCGATCAGCTTCGGGCCGCCGTCCGGATGCGCGAGGCGCGCCGGCGACGTCGCGGTGAGCGCCGCGACGAGGCCTCCCTCGGCGAGCCGGCGCACCCAGCCGCCGAGCATCCCCGTCGGAAAGGCGTCCTCGCAGACGACGACCCGCGCCGCGGCCGGGGGGTCGGCGAGCTGCGCGCGCACGACCGCGTCGAGCACGAGGTAGCCGAGCGCGCCGCGGCCGTGCCAGCGCTCGAAGCCGGGCTCGGCCTCGACCCGCTCGGGGCGCGCCGCGGTGTCGAGCTCGAGCGTCTCGAGCCACTCGACGCGCGAGAAGCCGTGGCTTCGCTTGCCGCGCGCCTCGGCGTCGGCGAAGTGCGCATGGAGCCGCTCCGCGGCGGTCGGCGCGAAACCGAGCGCACGCAGGCGCGCAAGCGCCTCCTCAGGCTCCACGCCGCCGCCTGCTCGCGGCGAAGCCGGCGCCGAAGAGCCCGGCGGCGGCCCAGAGCTGCGGCGGCACGCGCCGCCGCGCATGCGGGTACGCGTGCGCTCCGAACTCGAGGATCGGCCACCCGCGCTCGCCCGCGACGCGCCGCAGCTCACGATCGGGGTTGACCACGACGGGATGGCCGACGGCCTCGAGGAACGGCAGGTCGGTGTGGCTGTCGGAGTAGGCGGTGCACGCGGCGAGGTCGAAGCCGCGCTCGCCGGCGAGCTCGCGGAGGCAGCTCGCCTTGTTCTCGGCGTGGAGCGCGCGCACGGCGTGACCGGTGTACGCACCGTCGCGGACCTCGCAGACCGTGCCGAGCGCGCCGTCGAACCCGAGCTCCTCCGCCATCGCCTCGACGATCTCCTGGAGCGCCGCGGAGACGATGAACACGGGCTCGCCGCGGTCGCGGTGCGCCGTGACGAGATGCAGCGGCTCCGCGTAGACGAGCGGCCGCAGCACCGGCTCCATCGCGGACGCGACGAGGTCGCGCAGGTCCTCCGGCTTGAAGCCGCGCAGGAGCAGCAGCCCGTCCTCGGCGGCGCGGCGCACTGCCTCGTGGCTCGCCCCACGCAGGACGAACAGCATCTGCCACGCGGCCGCCCTGGCAAGCTGCCGGCGCGAGATCAGGCCGCGCTCGCGGAACGTCCCGGCGAGCGCGAGCGCCGAAGAGCGCCGCAGCAGCGTCCGGTCGAGGTCGAAGAACGCGGCGGCCGCCACGACGCCTATGCCTTCAGACCGGCGGCCGCGAGCGCGTCGCCGCGGCGCGAATAGTCGCAAATGCTCGCGACCTTTCCCTCGCGCACGACGATCACCTGGAAGAGCCGCGGGATGAAGCCCCTGGCGCCGAGCCGGTCGAGCCGCTTGCCGCGCAGCTGGACGAGCACACGGTCGCCCACGACGATCATCTCGCCGGGGCGCAGCCGGTTCGCGTCTGCGCGCCAGAGCAGCGTGCGTACGACCTGGTCGGCGTTCGCGCACGGCTTCCACGCGCCCTCGCGCGCGGGGTGCCACGTGACGTCGTCGTGCAGGCGCCTGCGCAACTCGGCGTGGTCGGCACGACGGGCGAGCTCGTAGACCTCACGCACCGCGGCGAGATTGTCGGCCATCAGCCGACGAGCGGAAGCGGCTTGACGATGCGGCCGGCCTCGCGACGGGCGCCGATCGCCTCGGCGATCGCGACGATCGCCTGCGCGGTCTCCGAGCCGGGGTGCGACGCGACGATCGGCACGCCGAGATCGCCCTGCTCGCGCAGGAGCGGGTCGAGCGGCACCCGGCCGAGCAGCGGGACGCCGAGCTGGGCTGCGAGCGCCTCGCCGCCGCCCGCGCCGAAGACCTCGCCCGTCATGTTCTCGATCACGCCGAGCAGGCGCATGTTCGTCTTGCGGGCCATGCTCGCAGCACGGGACGCGACGTCCTGCGCGAGCTTCTGCGGCGTCGTGACGACGACGACCTCCGCGCGCGGCAGCAGCTGCCCGAGCGAGATCGCGACGTCGCCCGTGCCGGGCGGCATGTCGACGACGAGCAGGTCGAGCTCGCCCCAGTGCACGTCGGTGAGGAACTGCTCGAGCGCACGGTGGAGCATCGGCCCGCGCCACATCACCGGCTCGTTGTCGTCGAGGAAGAACCCGATCGACATCAGCTTCAGCCCGTCCTTCACCGGCGGCACGATCAGCTCGTCGACCGCCACCGGCTTCTGGTGGATGCCGAGGATGTGCGGAATCGAATGGCCGTAGATGTCGCCGTCCAGGATGCCGACGCGCTTTCCCATCTGCGAGAACGCAACCGCGAGATTCGCGGTGAGCGACGACTTGCCGACGCCACCCTTGCCGCTCGCGACGGCGATCACGCGGCAATCGCGCGGGAGCCGGATCACGTTGTCGCGCTCGGGTGCGCCGCCGCGCAGCTTCGTCGTGAGCGCCCGGCGCTCCTCCGGCGTCATGACGCCGAACGAGAGCTCGAAGCCGCGAACGCCGGGAACCGCTGCGAGCGCCTGGTCGACCTGCTGCTGGAACGACTCGCGCAGCGGACAGCCGGCGATCGTCAGCACGATCGTGAGCGAGACGACGCCGCCGGCGCTCGAGACGTCGCGGACCATGTCGAGCTCGGTGACCGGGCGCTGGAGCTCGGGGTCGATCACTCCCTCGAGAGCGCGGAGAACGGCGTCGAGATCGGGCTCCATCTCGTTCGAGCCTAGCGAAGCCCCGCACCGCCTCGCCGTTCAGCGGGAGAGCGCGGCCGCCACCTGCGCACACAGCTCTGCGGTGCCCGCTGCGGCGATGCGCGAGCGTCCGAGCAGGTCGAGCTCGGCCTCCGCGAAGCCGCGCGGATCGTCGAAGAGCTCGAGCGAGAGGCCGACCTCGCGGCAGAGGAGCTGGGCGGCGGCGATGTCGACCGAGCGCGCAGGCTTCAACGAGCAGACGGCGTCGACGCGGCCGGCGGCGAGGTGGCAGAGGGAGAGCGCGAGCGAGCCCATGATCCGCAGCCGGTAGGCGAGGTCGGCGACGGCGGGGGCGTGCGCCGCGACGAGCGAGGTGAGCGTCGCCTCGAAGCTGAGGATCTCGATGCGGTCCTTCGGCCTGACGGCGCCGAGCGGCGCGCCGTTCAGGGTCGCGCCCTCGCCCCGCCTGCCGATCCACTCCTCGCCGGTGCCGAAGTCGTAGACGTAGCCGAGGAACACGTCGCCCATGCGCCCGCCGTCGGCGAACGCGATCGAGAGGGAGAAGAACGGAATGCCGCGCTTCGCGTTCAGCGAGCCGTCGATCGGGTCGACGACGACGAGCGTCGAGCCGTCGCCGAAGCGGCCGACCTCTTCCGAGACGATCGTGACGTCGAGGTCGCGGAAACGCGCGAGGATCGCGTCCTCGGCCGCCTGGTCGACCGCGGTCGTCTCGTCGCCGCCCTCGCCCTGGCGGACGACCGGCTCGCGCTCGACCCGGGTCGGCAGCTCCGCGAGCACCGCCTTGACGTCCTCGACGGCGCTCCGGCACACCCCAACCCAGTCGCTCACAGCGCGTAGAAGAGCAGGCCGGACGTGAGCTTCGGATAGAAGAAGGTGCTCTTCGGGGGCATCACCTCGCCGCGGCCGGCGATCTCCCACACGTCCTCGATCCGCGTCGGGCGGAGCAGGAACGCGGCCTCCGCCTCGCCGCGGTCGACGGCGGCGATCGCCTCGTCCGCGTGCGGCGTGTAGGTGACACCCTCCGGCGCGAGTTGGTCGACGACCTCCGGATCGAGCCCGTCTCCCTCGAGCAGCTCGAAACGCCCGCCGCGGTAGAGGACGAGACCGGGAAGCTCGTCGCCGGGCGCGTCGATGGGAGTCCCGCGGACGCCGCCGACCGAGCGCGCGACGCGGTGCGTGGGGAAGATCGTCAGGCCCTCCTGGTCGGTGGGGACGATCACGACCATCATCCACGCGCTCTCCTCGGAGCCGTCGCGCTCGTGGAAGGCGAGCGTCGTCTCGTAGCGGTGGTGGCCGTCGGCGATCAGCAACTGGGCGTCCGCGAGCTCCGCGGTCAGGGCGTCGCCGAAATCGGCGTCGAGCCGCCAGAGCCGCGCGGTGACGCCGCTCTCCTCCGCGGTGAGGTCCGGTTCGCCGAGACCGTCAACGGCGATCGAGCCGTCCCAGAGCAGGAAGATCGGCTCGAGTTGCGTGCGCGTCGCCTCGAGCAGCCGCAGGCGGCCCTCCTTGGGGCCCGCGTGCGTGCGCTCGTGCGGGAGGATCACGCGGTTCTCGTACGGCTCGACACGCAGCGCTGCGACGAAGCCCTCGCGCGTGCGCGCGACGCCGTCGGGCCCGACGTAGGCCTGCGAGAGCCACCAGTAGGACGGCTCCTGCTCCTCGACGAGCACCCCGGTCTCGCGCCAGGCGGCCAGGTCGCGGGCGGCCTGCTCCTCCGAGTCGGGCAGCGTCAGGCGCACGACGTTGTGCGGACTGCGCTCCCGATACTCCTCGCGCTGCTCGCCGGAGATGACGTCGTAGGGGGGCGCGACGAGCGCCGCGAGCGGCCCGGCAACCGCCTCGTCGAAGCGGAGTGCGCGAAACGGGCGGATGGTGGCCATCGGCCTGACCGTACCAGCCCCGCCTCCGCCTAGACTCAGCCCATGACGGCGATCGCGCAGCTCGAGGAGAACCGCACGGTCGAGGGGGTCTACGCGGTGGCGAAGAAGGAGCGCCTGCGGACGAAGAACGGCGCGTCGTACCTCGCCCTCGAGCTCGTCGATCCGAGCGGCCGTATCTCGGCGCGCGTGTGGAACGACGTCGAGCTGCTCGACGCACGCTTCGGCGAGGGCGACGCGGTGCGGGTGCTCGGCCGCGTCGAGCGCTTTCGCGACCGGCTCCAGCTCGATGTGCGCACGCTCGAGCCGGCTGAGGGCGTGGATCCCGCCGCGATGGCGCCGGCGATGCGCCGCGACGCGGACGAGCTCGAGGGCTTCCTCGAGTTCCTCGCCGCCGAGATCGCGCACCCGGGGCTGCACGCTGCGGTCGAGCGGGTGCTCGACCCCGAGACGCGCACGGCGATGCGCGCCCTGCCGGCGACGCCCGACGGTCACCATTCGTATGCCGGGGGCTTGCTCGAGCACACCGTCGGCGTCGCGACCCTGTGCCGCGAGACCGCGCAGCTGCACCAGCGCCTGCGCAGCGACCTGCTGCTCGCCGCCGCGCTCGTGCACGACGTCGGACGGACGCGCGAGCTCGGACGCGGCCCCGTCTTCCAGCCGACCGACGAGGGACGGCTGCTCGGCCACGTGCACCTCGGCCTGCGCCTCGTCGAGGAGCGCGCGCCGGCGCTCGACTCCGGCGTGCGCGCGGAGCTCCTGCACGCGGTGTCGTGCCATCACGACGTCCGCGGCGCCCGCACCGCCGAAGCGGCGGTGCTCTACCACGCGAACCAGCTCGACGCCGTCGCGGCGACGAGACCCACGAACGGTTGAGCGGGATCCTGCTGGCGCTGGCCGCGAGCCTCTCGTGGGGCGTCGCGGACTTCGGCGCGGGCGTCGGCTCGCGCAGGCTGCCGATCCCGCTCGTGATCGCGGCGACGCAGGCGGCAGGGCTCGTGTTCATCGCGCTCGTCGTCTCGATCGTTCGTCCCGGCGTGCCGACGGGCGCGCAGTTCGCGTGGGGCGCGCTCGCCGGCGTCGTCGGCGTCTTCGGCCTGAGCGCCTTCTACCGCGCGCTCGCGATCGGCGCGATGGGGATCGTCGGACCGCTGAGCGCGACCGCCGCGGTCGTTCCGCTCGCGTACGGGCTCGCACGGGGCGAGCGGCCGTCCACGTTGCAGCTGGCCGGCGTCGGGCTTGCGGTCGTCGGCGTGATCGCGGCCTCGATCGAGCGGCACCTCGACGTGCGCGGCCGGCGGATCGGGGCGGGCGTCGGGTACGCCCTGCTCGCAGCCCTCGGCTTCGGGTGCTCGCTCATCGCGCTCAGCAAGGCGGCGGCGGGCGGGGCGCTGTGGGCGCCGCTGGAGATGCGGTCGGTCGGCGTACCGGTGATCGTGACCGCCGTGCTCTTCCTGCGGCCGCCCGCCGGAGGGCTCAGGGCGTCGTGGCGGCTGCTCGTCGGCGTCGGCGTCTGCGACACCGCCGCGAACATGCTCTTCGGGCTCGCGACGGTGCGCGGGCTGCTCAGCGTCGTCTCGGTGCTCGCGTCGCTCTACCCCGTCGTGCTCGTCGCGCTCGCGCGGGTGCTGCTGCACGAGCGGATCGCGAGACACCAGCTCGCGGGCGTGGCTGTCGCGCTCGGCGGCGTCGCGCTGATCAGCGCGGGCTAGACGTTGAAGCGGACGTTCAGCACGTCGCCGTCCTCGACGACGTAGGTCTTTCCCTCGAGCCGCTGCTTGCCGGCGCGCGAGACCTCCGAGTGCGAGCCGGCCGCGACGAGGTCGTCCCAGCGGATCACCTCGCAGCGGATGAAGCCACGCGCGATGTCGGAGTGGATCGTGTCCGCCGCCTCGATCGCGGTCTGGCCCTTGCGCAGCGTCCACGCGCGCGTGTCCTTCTCGCCCGCGGTGAAGAACGTGATCAGGTCAAGCGTGTCCGCGAGTCGGCGCACGACCTCGCCGAGCGCCGACTCGCCGCTGCCGCGGAACTCCGCCGCCTCCTCGTCGGGCAGCTCGGCGAGCTCGGCCTCGAGCTTCAGGTCGATCCCGTGCGGCCCGTTCTCGATCGCGATCAGCGGCTTCGTCGTCAACGGCTCGAGCTCCGGCGGCAGCTCCTCCGTCCAGTCGGCCATCGTCTTGCCCGAGTCGAGATGGGCGAGCAACCGCTCGAGCTGCTCGACCTCCTTGCGAAGCTGCGCCTCGCCCGACTTCGCCTGCTTGGAGATGCGCTCGAGCCGCCGCTCGACGTGGTCGCGGTCGGCGACGAGCAGCTCGAGCTTCAGCGTCTCGAGGTCGTCCGCCGGCACCCGCGTGCCGGAGAAGCCGTCGAGCACGACGAGCAGGGCGTCGACCTGGCGCAGGTTGCCGAGCAGCGCCGGGCCGGTGCCGCGCACCTCGGAGACGCGGATCGCCGCAGGCGTGACCTTGCGCGCGTGCACGACGTCGGCGAGCTGCTGGAGCCGCGGGTCGGGGATGGCGGCCATGCCGACCTCCCCGTGCGCCTTGGCGCCGGTGAGGGCCTCGAAGAGCATCGACTTGCCGGAGCTCGGAAGCCCGACGATCCCAACTTCGAGCGCCAGAGCTACCCCGTGCCGAAGCCGACGCGGCTCGAGCGGTTGAACCGTCTGTAGTACGAGACCTGGGGCACCACCACGTGGTAGGCGCCGTCCTCGGTCTCGAGCACGATCACGCGCGGGCCGTCCTCGTGCAGCGCGCGCTGGAGCTCCTCCGCGGCGGCGGCGTCGACGTAGCCGCCGATCACCTGCCCGCCCTCGAACCCGATCTCGACTCGCACACGATCGCCGTCAGCCACGCGACACCACCTCCGAGAGAATGCCGTGAACAGATTCAGGGTGCACGAAGGCGACCTCGAGGCCGAAGAGGCCCTCGCGCGGCGCCACGTCGATCAGCTCGACGCCCTGCTCGGCGAGATCCGCGAGCGCCGCCGCAACGTCGTCCACCTCGTACGCCAGATGGTGGAGCCCTGGCCCGCGCTTCGCGATGAACTTGCCGACCGGCGTGTCGTCGCGGAGCGCCGCGAGCAGCTCGATCCGGCTGTCGCCGACGCGCATCGACGCGGCCTCGACCCCCTGGTCCTCCACCCGGGCGCGGTGCTCGAGGCGGCCCCCGAAGAGGCGCTCGTACGTCCGCACCGCTTCGTCGAGATCCGCGACGGCGACGCCGACGTGGTGGATGCCTCGTGCTTCCACCCGGGCGATGCTAGCCGGTGCGGGTCAGAACGGGAGCTCGGTAGCGCTCGCCGCGACGACCTGCGGCATCCCGACCGTGTCGGAGGCTCGTGACTCAGGCACGACGCCCGCGAACAGCTCGAGGACCTCGTCGCGGCCCAGCGTCTCCTTCTCGAGCAGCAGCGCCGCGATCTTGTCGAGCATCCCGCGGTGCTTCTTCAGCAGGCGCACGGCGTCCGCGTAGGCGGTGTCGGTGAAGCGGGCCTGCTCGCTGTCGCGCAGCCGCTTCGTCTCCTCCGAGAGCGCGTAGTTGTCGGCGCGCATCGTCCGGGAAGCGACGCCGTCGGCCATGCCCCACTCGAAGACCATCGAGCGGGCGATCTCCGTCACCTTCTCGAGGTCGTTGGCCGCGCCGGTCGTGACGCGGCCGAAGACGACCTCCTCCGCCGCGCGGCCCGCGAGCGCGACGACCATCCGGTCGATCAGCTCCTCCTTCGTGTGGAGGTAGCGATCCTCCTCCGGGAGATAGAACGCGTAGCCGAGCGCGTCGCCGCGCGCGACGATCGTCACCTTCTGGAGCTCCATCGCGGAGCCCATCAGGTGAGCCATCAACGCGTGGCCGCCCTCGTGGTAGGAGAGGATGCGCCGCTCCTTCTCGGTCAGCACCTTCTTCTGCTGGAGCCCGGCGACGACGCGCTCGAGCGCCGCGTCGAAGTCCATCTGCGTGACCACCTGGTCGCTGCGGCGGCCGGCGAAGATCGCCGCCTCGTTGCAGATGTTGGCGAGCTCGGCGCCGGTGAGGCCGCTCGTCTGCTTGGCGACGTGACGCAGGTCGACGTTCGAGCCGAGCGGCTTGCCGCGCGTGTGCACGCCGAGGATCGCCTCACGGCCCTCGAGGTCGGGCGGCGGGACGAGCATCTGGCGGTCGAAGCGGCCCGGGCGCAGGAGGGCGGCGTCGAGATCCTGGATGCGGTTGGACGCGCCCATCACGACGACCTGCTCGGCGCCTTCGAAGCCGTCGAGCTCGACGAGCAGCTGGTTGAGGGTCTGGTCCTGCTCGCGGTTGAAGCCGTGCCCCGTGCGCTGCGCGCCGACGGCGTCGAGCTCGTCGATGAAGACGATCGCGGGCGCGTGCTTGCGCGCCTCGGCGAAGAGCTTGCGGATGCGGGCGGCGCCGAGGCCCGCGAACATCTCGACGAACGAGGACGCGCTCGCGGAGTAGAAGTTCGCGCCGGACTCGTGCGCGACCGCCCTGGCGAGCAGGGTCTTGCCGGTGCCGGGCGGCCCGTACAGCAGGAGGCCCTTCGGAACCTTCGCGCCGAGCCGCTCGAAGCGCTTCGGGTCGCGCAGGAAGTCGACCACCTCCATCAGCTCGGCGCGAACCTCCTCGACGCCGGCGACGTCCGCCCACGTCGTGTACGACTTCGCACGCGAATCGGAGTGCGTCGGCTTGATGCGGGGCATCATCCCGACCGTCTTCCACAGCAACCACGCGGTCAGAATCAGGATCGCGAAGAAGGCGAGCGGGAGCCATGTGGTGGCGAAATCCGCGGCTGTGTGGAACCAGTGACCGACCATTCTGTCGTCTCATCGGCAGGCGGAAGCGAATCCCTTAGCCGAGGGAGCGGACCACCTCGTCCACGGTGGAGAACTCGACTCCGCGGTCGCGCCAGGCGGCCGTGCAGGCGGTCGTGCGGGCCTCGTCGAGCCCTCGGGCGGCGTCCTCGACGAAGCGGACGCGGCGGCCGCGCTGGAGGAAGCCGAGGATGGCGGCGTCGTCGCAGACGTCGGTCGCGACGCCGAAGACGACGATCTCGTCGGGGTCGAGGGCGGCGAGCAGCGGCTCGGTGTTCGGGTTCGTGAAGACGTCGAAGCTCTTCTTCAGCAGCAGGATCTCGCGGCGGCCGTCGATCATCCCGGGGAGGACGCCCGGCGGGAACGGGACGAGCGAGAGCGGCAGCGGGTCGCGCTGCTTCGTCTCGAGGATCTTCTCGGCGCCGCGCGTGCCGCGCAGGCAGTGCGGCGGGTACGTGTTGCGGAAGTCGGGCGCGTCGGAGATCTCGGGGTCGTTCAGCTCGTGATCGTCCGCCGACGCGACGTGGACGAGCGCTGCGGCGCGCGCCGCGTCGACGAGCCGCTCCATCGCGGGCGCGACGTCCCTCGCGCCGGGGACGTAGAGCTTCCCCGACGGTTCCATGAAGTCGACCTGCGTGTCGACGTCCCAGAGGATGCGGCCTGCCATGTAGCGCATTCTTGCTGTTGAAGGGGTACTTGCAGCCACGTCTCGTGACTGTCACCAGACGTGGCCTGTGGGGCCACGGTGCCCGTAACCGACATCTTGCGCGCTCAGCCGGCGTGAGGCACGCTCGCCGGATGGCTCAAGGGCCCCGCGACAGCGAGCCGGGTATCCATCACGTCACCGTGGGGGCCACCGGCCCCAGCGAGTACTACAGAGATCACATCGATCGCCTCGACTGGCTGCGGCGCTTCATCCGCATCGTCGATCGATTCGGCTGGACGTGCCTGCTCGTGTGCCAGATGACGACCCACGTGCATGTGATGCTCGATGTCCAGGACAGGTCGCTTCCGGAGGGAATGCAACGCCTCAACGGCGGCTACGGCAAGGAGTTCAACGGACGCCACGACCGGCGTGGAGCATTGGTTCGGCGCCGGTACTGGTCGAAACGGATCACAACGGACGAGCAGCTCCTCGCGACATTCCGCTACGTCGCGCTCAACCCCGTACGAGCGGGCATGTGCGAACGGGCCGAAGAGTGGTTCTGGAGCAGCTTCGCGACAACGTGCGGGATCGCGTCGACCTTCCCGTTCACCGACGCGACACCTGTGCTGTCGCTCCTGGGCGCGACTCCAAACGAAGCGCGGCAGGCGCTTCTCGCTCTCGTCCGTGATGTCTAGTGCAGACACGTCTCGTGACTGTCACGAGACGTGGCTGTTCGAGAGGGCGGCCGTTAGGTGACGAGCTCGAGCCGGGAGCTCTCGCGGTAGCGGCGGCCGAACTTCGCCGACGGCTTGCCGTCCGTGAGCACGATGTCGCCCGTGAAGTCGTTCGAGCCGCGGATGAGCGACGAGCCGACGCCGTACGCGTCCACCGGCACGCCGTTGGCCTCGAACTCGCGGATCTTCTCGACCGTGAACCCGCCGGAGACGACGATGCGCACGCGCTCGTAACCGCGCGCGTCGAGCGCGTTCCGCACGTTCGTCACGAGCCGCTCGTTCACGCCCGTCGGCTCGAAATCGCCCATCTCCTCCCAGAGCGAACGGTCGACGAGCGACTCGGACGTGTCGAGCCGCACGCCCCACAGCCGCTCGCCGAGAGCGTCCGCGACCGCGAGCGCCGTGCCCACGGAATCGTTCTCGAAGTCGACGAGCACGGTGACGTTCATGTCCTGCGGCGCCCACTCGACGAACTTCTTCGCTGCGAACACGGTGTCGCCGCCGTACGCGGCGATCAACGAGTGCGGCACGGTGCCGATGCCGCGGCCGCCCCACCACGACGCCTGCTCGTCCGTCGTCACGCCGATCTCGGCGCCGACCACCTGACCCGCGACATACGCGGCGTAGCCGTCGCCGGTCTGCACGCGGTGATGGTCGTGGCGGGCAGGCATGAAGATGATCTGCTTGCCGCCGGCGGCCTGGAGCACGTGCACGACGTTCGTCGTGATCAGCGTTCGCCGCGCGAGCGTGCCGAGCACCGGCGTCTCCAGATGCGCGAACGTCGTGTAGTCGCCCTCGATGTGCATGACCGGCTCGTGCGGCGAAATCCTGTCACCGTCGTAGAGCGCGCGGATCTCGAGCCCGTCGACCTCGGCACAGAGCTTGAGGATCGCGATCGCCTCGTCCATGCCACCGAGCCACGCGTCGTTCTTCTGGAAGATCTGCATCACGACGCGAGGATGCCGCCCGTCCTGCAGCAGCGTGTCGCGCGTGTGGTTGAAGTACGCGTCCGTGTACCAACCGGCGCGCATCTTCTCGACCGGGAGGTCGAAGACCTCGGGCGGGAGCCGCGTCCTACGCGTCTGCGCCATGCTCGAGCTCGAGGCAGGCGGCGAGCGCGGCCTCCGCGACCTCCAGCTGGTCCGGCGACGGCTCCGCCGTCGAGAACCGGTGCTGGAGCTCGTGGCCGGGCTTCGACAGCGCCTGCGAGACGGGGGTGTTCGGATGCCGTGACATCCAGCCGAAGATCTCGGTCGACGCCGCGATCGCGCCCAGTTGCGCGACCGCACGTGCGCTGCCGCGTGCGCGCTCCGGCGCGAGCCCGGCGAGCACGTTGCCGACGGCCGACGTCACGACGAGCGGGCCGATGAGATGACCGCCGCAGCGCTCGTGCTCCTTCGTCGCGCCGGCGCCGTGCTCGTACCCGCCGATCGAGATGTGCTCCGCGCCGTGATACGAGGCGAGCTCAGAGCCGCGGAGCGCAAACACTGCGGGCGCGAGCGAGAGCAACCCCGAGAGCAGCTCCTGCACCGCCGGGCGCAGACGGCTCGACTCGCGGATGCCCTTCACCGCGACGACGACGCCGGCCATGGTCGCGAGCACCCGCGGGCTCTGCATCGGCAGCTGCGCCGCCGGCAGCTTCCGCTTCACCTGCGGCAGCAGCGCGAGCGCCTCGGCGATCCGCGCCGGCCCACGCAGCAGCGGGCTCGTGACCCGCGCCGCGCGAAAGCGCTTGCGCGCCGACACGACATCGAGCCGCCCGTCCGGATGCCGGATCGCGCACGCCCACGAGCTCGGGCCGTGCACGAGCACGCCGTTGCGCAACGCCATTCCGCCGAGCCGGATCTTCTCCTCGCTCATCGGCCCAGAGGGTATCCGGCGGCCGCTCGCAGCGCGTGCTGGAGGGTCTGCGCAGCCGGGCCCGGCTCGCCGTTGCCGATCTGCGCGCCGTCCACGGCGACAACGGGCATCACCTCGCGGATCGACGAGGTGAGGAAGGCCTCGTCGGCGGCGAGCAGCCGCTCGAGCGGGAACGAGCCCTCCTCGACGGCGTAGCCGAAGCCGGAGACGAGCTCGAGCAGCGTCGCTCGCGTCACGCCCGCGAGGATCGGCAGCTCGAGCGACGGCGTCAGCAGCCGGCCCTCCTCCCGCCACCAGACGTTCGAGGTCGGGGCCTCGAGCACGGCCCCGTCCGGTGCGACGAACAGCGCGTCGTCGGCGCCGCGACGGACGGCCTCGTCCTGCGCCGCCATGTTCTCGGCGTAGCTCGTCGATTTCGCGCCGGCGATCAAGGCGCCGGGCGCCCACGTCACCACCGCAAGCCGCAGGCCGCGCACGCGCAGCTCGTCGTGGCCCGAGGGCAACGTCGAGACGAGCGCGAGGCCCGTGGGCCTGCCCTCGCCCTCGCGCCCGGGAGTCCAGAGCAGGCGCAGCACTGCGTCCGCACGGCCGCCGGCGGCGAGCGCCTCCTCGACCGCGACCGTGAGCCCGCCGGCGTCGACCGGCGGCAGCCCGAGCCGCGCCGCCGAAGCGGCGAGCCGGCCGAGGTGCGCGTCGAGCCGGAACGGCCGCCCCCCGTAGACGCGGATCGTCTCGAACACCGCGCGTCCCCGCAGCACGGCCTCGTCGTCGGCGTGCAGCACCGGCGCGTTCGGGTCGAGCGGGCCCCGTCCAACCTCGGCGACGGCGAGCAGCGTCACCGCAGGGCCGCCGCCCCACGCGAAGCGCCCACGGGCACGAGCGGTGCACCGATCGCTGCAAGCAGCGGCCTCGCCTTCACCCACGACTCCTCGACCTCGGCGGCCGGTTCGGAGTCCCAGACGATGCCGCCGCCGACCCAGAGGTGGATCCGGCCGGCCGCCACGGCGAAGGTGCGGATGGTCAGCGCGAGCTCGAGGTCGCCGTTCGGGTGGATCCGGCCGAGCGCGCCCATCGAGGCGCCGCGGCCGACCGGCTCGAGCGAGGCGATCACGTCGAGCGCGGCGATCTTCGGAGCGCCCGTGACGGAGCCGCCCGGGAGCACCGCGCCGAGCAGCTGCGTCAGCGTCACGCCCTCGCGCAGCTCGCCCTCCACGGTCGCGACGAGGTGCGACACGCCGGCGAGCTGGCGCTCGGCGAGCAGCTCGGGCCAGTGGACGCTGCCCGGGACGCAGACGCGCGAGAGGTCGTTCCGTTCGAGGTCGACGATCATCACGTGCTCCGCCGCGTCCTTCGCCGACTCGATCGGCACGCCGGCGGGCCGTGTCCCCTTGATCGGCGAGGTGCGCACGACCCGCCCGCGCCGCGACAGGAGCAGCTCGGGCGACGCGGAGACGATCGTCCAGCCGTCGCCCGAGAGCGGCAGCGGCTCGAGCGGCCGCAACGGCGCGAGCGCGTGCGCGAGCCCGACCGGATCCCCGTCGAAGTCGGCGCAGAGGTGCTGCACGAGGTTGACCTGGTACACGTCGCCCTCGGCGATCGCCGCGCGCACCGACTCGACCGCAGCCGCGTACTCGGCCTCGGTCCAGCTCCGGCGCCAGTCCCCGACCGTGAAGCGCCCCGCCGCGCGCAGGCGCGAACCGGCGGGCTCGATCGAGTACGCGACCACCGGCAGCGGGCACGGCTCCGGCGGCGGGGGGGCGACGACGCGCCGTAACGAGTCGGAGTCGCGATACCCGACGTAGACGTGCGCGAACACGCCCTCGCGCCCGAAGAACCCCTCCGCCGCGAGCGCGGGCTCGAGGTCGGCCAGCGACTCCAGCTCGACGGTCACCCGCAGACGGCCCGCGCGGCGAAGCGCAGCCAGTCGAGCCCGAGCTCGAGGTCGTCGACCGGGACGCGCTCGTCCGCCGAGTGGATGAGCTGAGCCGCGAGCTCCACGGGCATCGTGCGCGCGGGGAAGAAGCCGTACGCGACGGTGCCGAACGCCTCGCGCAGCCAGTGGCTGTCGGTGAACCCCGCCACGCACATCGGCACGGCACGGGCGCCCGGCTCGCTCTGCGCGACGAACGCGTCGACCGCGTCCCAGAGCGGCGTGTCGAGCGCGGAGCGCGTCCCGCCCTGCGCCTCGAGCCAGTCGACGTCGTAGGCGACGTCGGAGCCGAGCACCTCGCGGACGATGCCGTCGACCGCCTCCGGGCTCTGGCCCGGCAGGAGGCGGCAGTCGACGACGATCTCGCAGAGCGCGGGAATGACGTTCCGCTTCGCCGACGCGGAGATCATCGTCGGCGCGAACGTCGGCGCGAGCAGCGGCTCGACGATCTCCGCGGCGGCCGGATGCAGGGCGCGCGCGCGCTCGACGACGTCGCCCGCCGGCGGCACCTCGCCGAGCACCGTCCGCAGGAACGCCGCGACTTCCTGTTGCACCTGCGGCTCGGGGCGGTACTCCGCGAGCCGCTCGACGAGCCGCGCGGCCTTCACGAGCGCGTTGTCGGCGATGCCCGGCATCGACGCGTGCCCCGAGCGGCCGTGCACGCGCACGTTGAACGGCGCCGTCATCTTCTCGGCGGACGAGCAGAGGTAGTAGACGCCGGCGCCGAGGTCGAGCCGGTCGCCGCCGCCCTCGTTGACGGCGTAGTCGCAGCGCACCGCGTCGGGGTGCTCCTCGCAGAGCCAGGAGAGGCCGAAGCCGTCGCCGACCTCCTCGTCGGCGGTGGCGGCGAAGATCAGGTCGCCGGCCGGCCGGAACCCCTCGCGGGCGAGCGAGGCCATCGCGACGGCGGTCGCCGCCACCTGCCCCTTCATGTCGAGCGCTCCCCGCCCCCAGACCTCGCCGTCGCGCACCTCGCCCGAGAACGGCGGCACCGACCACTCGCGCGGATCGGCGAGCACGACGTCGGTGTGCGAGAGCAGGAGCAGCGTCGGCCCGGCGCCCGAGCCGCGGATCCGGGCCACGAGGCTCGCCCGCTCCGGCACGCGGGCGTAGAGCTCGCACTCGACGCCGCTCGCCTCGAGGTACTCGCGCAGGAGCTCCGCGGCCGCCGTCTCGTTGCCCGGCGGGTTCGTCGTGTCGATCCGGATGAGCCGGCTGAGGAGGTCCGACACCTCACCGCGCAGGCTGGTCGCCGCCACGCGCGGAGCATACTTGCGCCATGACGGATCTCTTCTCGGATGCGGCCTCCGAGCGCATGGGCGCGTCGGCGCCGCTCGCGCAGCGCCTGCGGCCACGCAGCCTCGACGAATTCGTCGGCCAGCAGCACGTGCTCGGCGAGCACTCCGCCCTGCGGCTCGCAATCGCGGCCGACCGCGTGCGCTCCTCGATCTTCTACGGGCCGCCCGGAACGGGCAAGACGACGCTCGCGCGCATCGTCGCGACGACGACCGGCGCCGAGTTCGAGGAGCTCTCCGCCGTCTCCGCGACGGTGAAGGACGTGCGCGAGGTGCTCGCCCGGGCACGCGAGCGGCTCGGCGTCTCCGGACGGCGCACGATCCTCTTCCTCGACGAGATCCACCGCTTCAACAAGGCCCAGCAGGACGCGCTCCTGCCCGCGGTGGAGGAAGGTCTCGTGACGCTGATCGGCGCAACCACCGAGAACCCGTACTTCGAGGTCAACTCCGCCCTACTCTCGCGCACGCAGGTGTACGAGCTCGAATCGCTCTCGCCGGAGGCCCTCCGAGAGGTCGTGCGCCGCGGCGCGGACGAGCTCGGCATGGACCTCTCGCCGGAGCTCGAGGAGCTGATCGCGCGACGGGCCGGTGGCGACGCGCGCTCCGCGCTCAACATCGTCGAGCTCGCGGCCGACACGGCGCGCGCAGAGGGCGGCGCGATCACCGAGGAGCACGTCGAGGACGCGGCGCGCAAGCGCCCGGTCGTCTACGACAAGAACGCCGACGCCCACTACGACTTCACCTCGGCGTTCATCAAGTCGATGCGCGGAAGCGATCCCGACGCCGCGGTCTACTACCTCGCCGCGATGCTCGAGGGCGGTGAGGACGCGCGCTTCATCGCGCGCCGCATGATCGTGCTCGCATCCGAGGACGTCGGCAACGCCGATCCGCGGGCGCTGCTCGTCGCGGTGGCGGCCGCGCAGGCCGTGGAGCACGTCGGCCTGCCTGAAGCCCGCCTCAACCTCTCGCAGGCGGCGATCTATCTCGCGCGCGCGCCGAAGTCGAACGCGAGCTACACCGCGATCGACAAGGCGACCGGCGACGTGCGCGAGCACGGCCACGTCAAGCCGCCGAAGTCGCTGCGCGACGGCAGCTTTTACGGACGCCAGCTCGGCAACGCCAAGGGCTACGTCTATCCCCACGACGACCCGCGCGGCTTCGACGTCGATTACCTGCCGGACGAGCTGAAGGGCCGGACGTACTACGAGCCCAGTGGAAACGGCGAGGAGGCACGGTGAAGCTGCACGTGCACGAATGGGGCGACCGGGGCGCCCCGCCGCTTGTCTGCCTCCACGGCGTCACCGGTCACGGCGAGCGCTTCCGGCGGCTCGCGGAGGAGCACTGGGCGGCGCGCTTCCACGTCATCGCCCCCGACCTGCGCGGCCACGGTCGCTCGGGCTGGGAGCCCCCCTGGACGTACGCGACACACGTCGCAGACCTCGTCGAGACCGCGGACGCCCTGGGAATCGACGAGGCCGACTGGGTCGGGCATTCGTTCGGCGGCCGACTCGTACTCGAGCTCGCCGCGACCCACCCGGAGCGCGTGCGCCGCGCTGTGCTGCTCGACCCTGCGATCCAGGCGCTCCCACATGTCGCGGGACAGCTCGCCGAGCAGCAGCTCGCCGATCCCGTGTTCACGTCGCCGGACGACTACGCCGACAGCCGTGCCGACGGCCCGCTGACGCCGCGCGGGCTCGTGCTCGAGGACGCGGAGCTGCACTGTGAGCGCCTACCGGACGGTCGCCTGCGCCGGCGCACGTGCCAGCCGGCGATGGTCTCCATCTACGGCGAGATCCCGACCGATCCGCCACCGCCCGAGACACTGCGCGCCCCGACGTTGCTCGTATACGCACCGGCGTACGGACTCGTACGCGACGAGCAGCTCGCCGCATACGCCGACCGCGTCGAGACGCTCGCCGTGCCAGGCATGCACATGGTGATGTGGGACGCGACCGACGAGGTCGCGGCGGCGGTCGAGCGCTTCCTCGCCTAGAGGATCCGCGCGCCGAGCGCCGAGGCGACGAGCTCCACGGCGAGCTTCGCCGTCGTGTTCTCGCGATCGAGCACGGGGTTCACCTCGACGACGTCGAGCGAGCTCGCGAGCCCGGATTCGGCGACGATCTCCATCGCGAGATGCGCCTCGCGGTACGACAGGCCGCCGCGCACCGGCGTGCCGACCCCGGGGGCGTGCTCCGGATCGACGACGTCCATGTCGAGGCTGACGTGGACGAAGTTCGGCCCCGACGCATGGGTGAGGGCCTCGCGCATGCACGGCTCGATGCCGACGCGGTCGATCTCGCTCATCGTGAACACCTTGGCGTCGAGCCGGCCGAGCAGCTCGCGCTCGGCCCTGTCGAGCGACCGGACGCCGACGAGCGCGATGCGTCCCGCCTCCACGGCGGGCAGCGTCCACCCCTCGTACTCGAACGCGGGCCCGCAGAGGCCGAGCGCGGCGGCGAGCACCATCCCGTGCACGTTCCCGCTCGGCGACGACTCCGGCGTGTTCAGGTCGCCGTGCGCGTCGATCCAGACGACGCCGCCGGGACCGTGCACCGACGCCATGCCGACGAGCGTGCCGAGCGCGATCGAGTGATCGCCGCCGAGCACGAGCGGCGTCGCACCCGTGCGGCGCGCGTCGGCGACGAGCTTCGCCACGCGGTCGCACAGCTCGAGGATCTGCGGCAGGAAGCGCGCACGATCGTCGCCCATCGCCGTGGACTCGGGGACCGGCGCGTTCACGTTGCCGAGGTCCTCGGTCACGATGCCGAGCTTCTCGGTCAGGTGCTGCCTCAGCCCGGCGTAGCGGATCGCCGACGGCCCCATGTCGACGCCGCGGCGACCCTGCCCCAGATCGAGCGGCGCGCCGATCACGACGACCCTTCGATCGGGTGGTTGCATGCTCACTCCCGCAAGGCTAACGTCACAGCCGGGATGGGCCTCTTCGAGGGGGGTGCGGAAGCACCGGTGCGCGTTCTGCTCGCGGACGACGACGCGGGCTTCCTCGAGTCCCTCCAGCCGCTGATCGACCGCCAGCCCGAGCTGACGGTGATCGGCAGGGCGGCGAACGGCCTGGCGGCGATCGAGCTCGTCGACGCGCTCGGGCCCGACGCGGTGGTGATCGACCTGCACATGCCCCTCGTCGACGGCGTGACCGCCGTGGCGCGCCTGCGCAAGGACCATCCGAGCCTCTGCCTGATCGCCCTGACCGGCGATCCCGCGCCCGAGCTGCACCGGGCGGTGAGCGAAGCCGGCGCCGACGCCGTCCTCCTCAAGGGCGCCCTCGTCGACGCGCTCGTCGACCGGCGCGCGGCCGTCCGGACGGCCGCGCGCACCTAAGACGATACGATGGGCGCCGCGTTGCCGTAGGTGCGAGGCGAGGTAGCTCAGCTGGTAGAGCACTCGGCTGAAAACCGGGGTGTCGCCGGTTCGAGTCCGGCCCTCGCCACTAGCGCTTCGCTGCGCTCGCTTCACGGGGGAAACCAGGTTTCCCCCGTGGGCCCCCTTCTCTGGCCCATGGGATCCGTCTGCCGCGCGGTTTAGGTTCGAACCTTCGTTGCACCAATCGAACAACGAAGGGGAGGGACGGTCTATGAGCACGACGGCCGCGGCGTTCCGAAACGGCGTCCTCGAGCGGCGGTTCCGCTTCGCGGAGCACGGAACCACGCTCGCACGCGACACGATGGCCGGCGTCACGACCTTCATCGTGATGTCGTACATCATCTTCCTCAACCCGATCATCCTGACGAGCGTCAAGCCGAAGGTCGGCTTGCCGCTGCCGTTCGAGGGAGTCGTCACGGCGACCTGCGTCGTCGCCGCGGTGATGACGATCCTGATGGGGCTCTACACGAACAAGGCGTTCGCGCTCGCGCCGGGTCTCGGCATCAACGCGATCATCGCGTTCCAGCTCGTCGGGCAGCAGGGGCTCTCGTTCCCGTCCGCGATGGGGCTGATCGTGCTCGAGGGCCTCGTCGTCACCGCGCTCGTGCTCACAGGCGCACGCGAGGCGATCATGAAGGCGATCCCGCTCCAGCTGAAGAAAGCGATCGCCATCGGCATCGGCCTCTTCATCGCGTTCATCGGGCTCTACAACTCGGGCATCGTCGTTCCCGGCTCGGGCGAGCCGGTGACGCTCGGCCGGTTCACGACGTGGCCGATCTTCGTCGCGTTCGTCGGCATCGTGCTGACCCTGGCGCTCCGCGCGCGCGGCTTCAAGGGCGACCTGCTCGTCGGCATCATCGGCACGACCGTCGTCGCGACGATCGTCAACTCCGCGACGAGCCACAAGGCGTTCGGCACCTCCACCGCCACCTGGCCGGGCTGGAGCCACATCGCCGGCTGGGGAAACTGGTCGCTGTTCGGCAACTTCGACTTCCACGCGTTCTCGAAGCTCGGCGTGGTGTCGGCGCTCGTCTGGGTGTTCGCGCTCTTCCTGTCGGACTTCTTCGACACGATGGGCACGCTCGTCGGCGTCGGCAAGCCGGCCGGCTACCTGAACCCCCAGGGCGAGTTCACGGACATCCGCAAGCCGCTGCTCGTCGACTCGCTCGCGGCGATCGCAGGCGGCGTGTCGTCGACGTCGTCGGCGACGACCTACATCGAGTCGGGCTCCGGCGTCGCGGCTGGCGGGCGGACGGGCTGGGTCGCGGTCGTCTGCGGCGCGCTCTTCCTGCCGTTCCTCTTCTTCGCGCCGCTGATCGGGATGGTGCCGGCGCAGGCCACCGCGGCCGCGCTCATCATCGTCGGCTACCTCATGGTGAGCGTGCTGACCGAGGGCGAGGACGAAGCGGAGGCCGAGGAGGGCCTCGCCGCGCGCGGCGGGGTGAAGCTCGCCGGGATCGACTTCCACGATCTCGCCATCGGCCTGCCGGCGGCGCTCGTGATCATGCTCATGCCGTTCAGCTACTCGATCACGAACGGCATCGGCTTCGGCTTCATCGCGTACGTCCTGATCCGCGCCTCGCAAGGCCGGTTCCGCGACGTGCATCCCCTCATGTGGCTCATCTCGGGCGCCTTCGCCCTGTACTTCCTGGTGCCGCTGCTCCAGGACCACGTCAGCTGGATCTAGCCCGAGCGAAAACGAGCCCCCAGGTGCACCGTAGGGCGCGCTTGGGGGCTCTCGGGCGTCCGGACCGGTGTGACCGTGTCGCGAACTGCCTGTAGGTGGAACGCTACTCCTCGGCTCAGGGCGTGTCGACCTCGATCAGCAGGTCGCTGCCCTCCTCGACGCCGAGGAGCGAGGCCGCGCTGCCCTGGGAGACCGCCACCGCGAGGTTGCGGTAGCTGTCCTCGTAGACGATCAGGTCGCCGGGTCGCGCGTCGCCGAACGTCCTCGCAGCGACGGCGAAGTACCGGTCGCCGTGGCTCGCAAGCTCGACCCGCGTGCCCGGGACGATCCCCGCCTGGTCGAGATGCTCGCGCGTGAGGTTGAGCGCGACGTTCCCGAAGCGGTCGACGCCGAGCACCGTCGCCCGGATGCGGGCCTGCCCCACCTCGGGCTCGGGGAGCTCGATCCGCACGAGGGCCTCCGGGTCGATCGGCGGGCCGAGCTCGCCGGGCGAGACGCCGAGCGCGAGATGCGCCGCCGCCGGCGAGAACAGGTCCCGCCCGTGGAAGGTGCGCGACACGGACTGGAGCGCGTAGGCGGGGTTCGCCAGCTCGTACGCTTCGGCGACGCCGCCGAAGCGGTCGGCGGCGGGCAGGAGCAGGCCGTTGTCGGGGCCGACGTAGAGCCGCCCCTCCCCGTCGCGCAGCGCGAGCGGCCGCCGGCCGCCGCCGACCCCGGGGTCGACGACCGCGAGGTGCACGCCGGCCGGCATGTACGGCAGCGAGTTCGCGAGCGTCAGCGCGCCCTGGAGGATCCGGCCGGGCCGGACGCCGTGCGTCAGGTCGATGATCTCGACGCCGGGCGCGATGCGCTTGATCACCCCGTGGCACGTCCCGACGAAGTCGTCCTGGAGGCCGAAGTCGGTGAGGAAGGTGATGATCATCGGATGGACCGTACGACTTCGAGCAGGCCCTCGACGTCGTGTGACTCCGCGATGCCCGCGACGTCGATCCCGAGCTCGAGCGCGGCGGCCGCGGTCTGCGGGCCGATCGCGACGACCGGCATGTGCGCGCCCGTCGCCGCGAACGCGCGGGCGGCGGAAGCCGAGGCGAGCAGCGCGAGGTCGCCCTCGGGCGGCGAGGCCGGCCGCAGCTCGACCGTGCGGTAGAGCGGGACGAAATCGGCGCCGCGCTCCTCGACGAGCAGCGTGCGAGCGCCCTCCGCCGCGGCGAGGAGCACGCGGCCCGGCGGGAGCTCGGCGAGCAGGCCTTCCTGGGTCGAGACCGCCGGTACGAGGTCGACGCGGAGACCGAGCGCGCGCAGGGCGTCCGCCGTGCCGGAGCCGATCGCCGCGAGGTGCGCCGGCGGGCCGGTCAGCCTGCGCGCGAGCTCGGCCGCGCCGTTCGGGCTCGTCACGACGACCCAGTCGTACGGGCCTGGGTCGATCGGGTCGCCGCCGAGCGGCTCGATGCGGATCAGCGGGCAGCGCACGACCTCGTGGCCGAGCGCCTCGAGCCGGGCCGCGAGCGGCTCGGCCTGCGCGGCCGCGCGGGTGACGACGATCCTCACCGCCGCGCGAGCCGTACGAGCTCGAGCCCGAGCGCCACGGGATCGTCGCCGCTGCGACGCTCGATCCACGAGCCGTCCTCGGCCGCGATGAGCGCGACGAGCGTCGTCCCGTCGTGGTGCGCCGCGACGGGCGCGAGGCAGCCGCCGCCGACGGTCGCCACGGCGGCGCGCTCGGCCTCGACGCGGCGGCGTGTCTCGCCATGGTCGGCGGCCCCGACGAGATGCTCCTCCCCCGCGCGCACCTGAAGCGCGAGCGCGCCCTGGCCCGCCTCCGGCAGGAGCTCGTCCGGATCGAAGCGGTGGCCGATCTCCGCGTCGAGGCCGAGCCGGTCGAGGCCGCATGCCGCGAGCACGACCGCGTCGAGCCCACGCTCGCCGCGCTTGCGGAGACGCGTGTCGATGTTTCCGCGCAGCGGCTCGATCGACAGCGTCGGCTCGAGCGCGAGCAGCTGCGAACGCCGCCGCGCGGATGCGGTGCCGACGCGCATGCCGGGCCTGATCTCCGTCGCGCCGCAGAGCGCGTCGCGCGGATCGTCGCGCTCGAGGTACGCCCCGACCGTGAGGCCCGCCGGATCCGACGCCGTCATGTCCTTCGCGGAATGCACGGCGACGTCGATGCGGTGCTCGAGGAGCGCCTCCTCGAGCTCCTTCACGAAGACGCCCCGCGAGCCGATCTCGCCGAACGGCTTCGTCCGGTCGCGGTCGCCCGCGGTCGTGATCGGCACGAGAGCGAGCTCGATTCCCGGCGCGCGCAGGCGCGCGGAGACGAGCTCGGCCTGCGTGAGCGCGAGCCTACTGCCGCGGCTGCCGACGCGGATCAGCACAGCGGGAGCGCTTCCGCACGGACTGGCCGCAGAGCGGCGCGACGCGCGGCCTGACGCGCACGAAGGCGGTCGGAGCCTGCAGGGGCAGCGGCCGTCCCGTGAGCTTCCCGAGCTTCAGCGTTCGTCCTCACCGAGACCGAACAGGTGCCGCACCGCGTCAGCATAGATCACCCCATCGGCTGCCGCGGCCGCCTGCTTCATCCGCACTGTCGGCAGGTGGAGCAGCTTGTTCACGATCTGCGCGGTGATCGCCTCGACGGCGCTTCGCTGGCTCTCGTCGAGACGGCCGAGCATCCCTTCGGCCTTTTTCAGCTCGGCCTCGCGGATCTCCTCCGCACGGGCACGCAGCGACGCGATCGCCGGCACGACCTCGAGCGAGGCCTGCCACTCGCGGAACTTCTCCGACTCGGCGGCGACGATCGCCTCGGCACGCTCGGTCTCGCCACGCCGGCCGGCCAGCGTCTCGGCGACGATCGCCTCGAGGTCGTCGATGTCGTAGAGGTAGCAGCCGTCGAGGTCGTGGATCGCAGGGTCGAGATCGCGCGGCACCGCGAGGTCGATGAGCAGGAGCTGGCGACCGCGGCGCGCGCGCAGCGCGCGCTCGACGGTCGGCGCGTCGAGCACGTAGCCGGGAGCGCTCGTCGACGAGACGACGACGTCGGCCGTGACGAGCTGCTCCTCGAGGCGGTCGAGCGGCAGCGGCTCGGCGCCGAAGCGCCCCGCGAGGTCGGCGGCTCGGTCGAGCGTGCGGTTGGCGACGAACGCGATCCGCGCGCGGCGGTCGAGCAGGTTCCGCGCCGCCTGCTCGCTGACCTTCCCTGCGCCGACGAGCAGGATCGAGCAGCCCTCGAGGTCGCCGAACACCTGCTCGGCGAGCGCGGCCGCCGCGGACGACACGGATGCCGGCGTCTCGCCGATCGCGGTCTGCGCGCGCACCTTGCGACCGGCGTGCAGCGCCTGGCGGAACACGCGGTCGAGCAGCGTGCCCGTCGTGCCGGCTTCATGTGCCGCGCGCACCTGGCCGAGAATCTCGCCCTCGCCCGGGACGAGCGAGTCGAGCCCGGCGGCGACCCTGAAGAGGTGGAGTGCGGCCGCATGATCGCGCAGGCGGTAGAGCGCCGGCTCGACCTCGGGCTCGAGCTCGGCGAGCGCCGCGACGGCCGCCTGCTCGACGGCGTCGGCGTCGCGCGCGGCGACGTAGAGCTCGGTGCGGTTGCAGGTCGAGAGGCACACCGCCTCCCCGCCGCCCGCGGCGAGCAGCCCGGCGAGCGCTGCGCCTCGCTCGCGATCGAGCGCGACGCGCTCCCGCAGCTCCACGGGGGCGTGATGGTGCGAGGTGCCGACGAGGACGAGCCGCATCAGGAGAAGTGGGTGGCGGGGAGGGCGAGCCGGACGACGATCACGAGCGCAAAGCCGGCGAGCGCGACGTACGCGGCCCGGCGTCCGGTCCAGCCGCGGGTAGCGCGGAGGACGAGGTACGCGGCCCAGACAAGCCACGTCACGGCGGTGGCCGCGACGAGGGCGTCGACCCGCGCGCCGTCGGCGAGCAGCCGGGCGAGGCCGACGGCGAGGCCGAGCGTCAGCGCCGGGAGCGAGAACAGGACGGCGCGCGAGGCAAGACGGTCGAGCGTCGCGAGCGACGGCGCCCGCTTGCGCAGGATCGTCACCTCGCGCCGCTTCAGCCGCCGCTCCTGCCAGAGGTAGAAGGCCGACATCGCTGCGGCGAGCGTGAAGCCGGCGAATGCGGCGAGCACGAGGCCGACGTGCAGCACGAGGAAGAGATTCGAGTAGTGGCTGCGCTCGCCGACGCCGGTGCCGCCGCCCGCGCGAGAGACGACGAGGAGCGCAGCTGCGAGCGGCATCACCGCGAGGCCGAGCAGTCGGTACGGCCTGCGCACGCCGAGATAGACGGTCACGACGAGCCACACGAAGAGATTGAGCGACCCTGCCCAGGTTCCCCACGGGAAGCCGTCCTCGCTTGCGGCCTGCACGGCGAGCAGCGCCGTCTGCGCAAGCCAGCCAAGCCGGACTCCCCAGATCGCGGCGCGGCCGGCGACGCCGGCGTGGCGTACGTACCCGAGGTACCCCACCGCCGCCTCCCCGTAGAGGATGAGCGCCGGCCAGAAGAGCAGCTCAGCCATCGCCGTCCGCCTCGCCCTGCTCGGACGCGAGCGCCGCGACCTCCCGCTCGAGCCGCTGGAGCTTCAAGGCGATGATCACGACGTAGACGAGCACGACCGCGAAGACGACGCAGTACGCGGCGGTGACGTAGCGCTCGGCGGTGCTCACGCGGCGGCCCCTCGCAGCTCGCGCAGCCGCAGGTCGAGCCACTTGCCCGAGAGCTCGAGCCGATAGAGCGTGTAGGCGAGCACGGCGACCGCGACCTGCGAGGCGAGGTACGTCACGAGGATCCAGCCGCCGAACGCCGGCCCGCTGCGCGTGAACACGACCGGATGGATGAAGTGCTGCGCGAGGCGGATCGCAAGGAAGCTGACCGGGATCAGGATCACCCCGAAGAGCGCGTACACGGCGCAGAGGTTCGCGCGCTGCGGTCCCGGGTCGACCGAGAAGCGCAGCATGAAGTACGCCGCGTAGAAGAGGTACAGCACGAGGAAGAGCACGAGCTGGTTCTCGCTCCAGAGCCACCAGTGGCCCCACGAGATCTTCGCCCAGATCGAGCCGGTCAGGAGCACCAGCGAGCCGAAGATCACGCCCTGGTGGATGGCGACGTAGCTCTCGAGGTCGGCGTGCGGGTCGCGCTTCCAGAGGTGGACGAGCGCCTTCCAGGCGCCGAGGCCGAAGCAGACGTACGCGGTGAACGCGATCGAGACGTGGAAGTAGAAGATGCGCTGAGAGAAGCCCTGGTCGGCGTCGGTCGGCGCGACGAAGAAGACGAGGGCGAGAGCGAGCGTCACGAGCACGAGCGAGGACGCCGCGAGCGCCGGCAGCGATATCCGGTACGAGCGACCCACAGCCCCAAGTGTCGCAGGTCCCCTCGACCCGACCGCGGAAGAGCCCTATTCGGTGACGACGTACTCGAACGCGGCCCAGCACAGGAGCGCGAAGAGAGCGTCGTAGAGCCCGAGGAAGCCGAGATAGCGGCCGGGGTCGCCGGCGACGCTCGCGCCCACGCCGCCGATCACGATCGGGATCGCGAGGGGCAGGAAGAGCAGCGGCAGCAGCAGATCGCGGGCCCGCGTGACGACGGCCATGGCCCCGACCAGGGTGCCGACGGTGCAGATGCCGAGATCGGCGAGCGCCACGCCGGCCACGGTCGACGCGCGCAGCCCGTTGAAGAAGAGCGCGAATACCGGCAGCGCGACGAGCTCCGCTGCGACGAGGAACGCGAGCGTGGCGAGCGACTTCGCGAGCCAGATCGCGCTGCGGTCGCAGGGCGCGAGCACGAGCCCGTCGAAGACGTGCTGCTCGCGCTCGGGCACGAATGCGCGACCGAGGCCGAGGAGCGCCGTGAAGACGATCGCCACCCAGAGCAGGCCGCTCGCCGCGAGCCTCGACGATCCCGCCGGCAGCGCGAAGTGGAAGACCACGAACGTCGCGACGACGAAGAGCAGCATCGCCGGAAGCGTGTCGCGCGCGCGCAGCTCGAGCAGGAGGTCCTTGCGCGTGAGCGCGCGCACGTCGGCGAGATAGCTCATGCTGCGAGCGCAATGCGCACGGTCGCAAGCGACTCGATGCGGGCCGGTTCGTGGGTCGACACGAGGATCGTGCGCTCGCCGCGCAGCTCGGCGAACTGTGCGTCGAGAAGCTCGGCGCCCTGTGCGTCGAGCGCTGCGTAGGGTTCGTCGAGAATCAGCAACGCAGGATCGTGCAGCAGTGCGCGACAGAGCGCGAGTCGCTGCGTCATGCCCCGCGAGTACGAGGACACGCGGTCGGCGCGCTCGTCCCAGAGCCCGAACCGCTCGAGCAGGATCCCGACTCGCTCGCGCCGTTCGGGCACCCGATAGAGCCGCCCGTACAGCTCGAGGTTCTCGAGCGCGGAGAGCTCGCGGTACACGAGCGGGTCGTGCGCGAGATAGCCGACCTGCGCGCGCTGCACTCCGACGACGAGCTCGCCCTCGCTCGGCAACGCGAGCCCCGCGCAGATGCGCAGCAGCGTCGTCTTCCCGGATCCGTTCGGGCCCGTGACGACGGCGAAGCCGCCGGCCGGCAGCTCGAGGTCGACGCCGTGGAGGGCCCGCTTCGCGCCGAAGCGCTTCCCGAGCCCGCGGGCCGCGATCATCCGACCGTCGCGTCCGCGATCACGAACACGGCGAAGGCGACGCTGATCACGCCGTTCATCGTGAAGAACGCCGCGTCGAGCCGCCGGAGATCGCCGGGCCGTACGAGCAGGTGCTCGTACCCCAGTAGCGCGGCAACCACCGCGACGCCGATCCAGTAGAGGACGCCGGCGGACATTCCGAGTCCGGCGACGAAGAGGCAGGTGACTGTCGTTACGTGGGCAAGACGAGCGCCGGCGAACGCGCCGCGCACGCCGAAGCGCGTGACGATCGAGTGCAGGCCTTCCGCGCGATCGACGTCGGCGTCGAAGAGCGCGTAGAAGAAGTCGAAGCCGGCGACCCAGAGCGCGACGGCCGCGCCGAGGATCCACGACTCCCACGGCAGATGATTCGTGATCGCGACCCAGGCGCCGACCGGCGCCAGGCCGTCGACCGCGCCGAGCCAGAGGTGGCAGAGCGAGGTCCACCGCTTGAGGTACGGGTAGACGACGAAACCGGCGACGGGGATCGGCCACAGCCAGTGCGTCAGCGGCGCGAGCTGCCAGACCGAAGCGAGGAAGAGCGCGAGCGACGCCGCGCAGAAGAGCAGCACCTGGACGACGCCGAGCTGGCCGCTCGGCAGCTCCCGTCCCGCGGTGCGCGGGTTGCGCGCGTCGACGCCGGCGTCGACGAGCCGGTTGAGCGCCATCGCGAGCGACCGCGCGCCGACCATCGCGAGCGTGATCCACAGAAGGTCGTGCGCGGACGGCGCGCCGCCGACGGCGAGGAACGCGCCGACGTACGCGAACGGCAGCGCGAAGACGGTGTGCTCGATCTTCACGAGCCGCGCAAAGCGCGCCGGCAGCGGCGCGAGCGTGGGAGCCGACGTGTTCACCGCCGCAATGCTACGCGCGCCCACGCCGGGCGATGCCATGTCCCCGGCAGCCACGTCTCGGTGCCTGGCACCTGACGTCGCTGTTGGGGACACGTCATGTCGGCCAACGAGGCCCGCCGGCTGTTACGTCTGCTCGTGCGCGGTCTGCTCGTCGGCGAGCAGCTCGAGCGCGTGGGCGAGCGCGGGGCGGAGGACGGCGAAGCCGTCGCGGCAACCGCCGGGGGAGCCCGGCAGGTTGACGACGAGCGTCGAGCCGGCAACGCCCGCGACGCCGCGCGAGAGCAGACCGTGCGGCGTCTTCGCGATCGAGTCGGCGCGGAGCGCCTGGGCGATGCCCGGCGCGTCGCGGTCGATGACCTCCCGGGTCGCCTCCGGCGTGACGTCCCGAGGCGCGAGCCCGGTGCCGCCCGTCGTCAGCACGAGCCGCGAGGTCGCGACGAGCTCGCGCAACGCCGCGGCGATCTGCCCCCGCTCGTCCGGCACGACGCGCCGCTCGACCTCGAATCCCTCGCCGCGGAGCAGCTCGTCGAGCAGATCGCCGCTCGTGTCCTCCGCCGCACCGCGCGACACGCGGTCGGAGGCCGTGAGCACCGCGGCCCTCAGACCTGCTCCTTCGTCTTCTCGAGCAGCCGCACCTCGGCGACGACCATCTCCTTGTCGATCGCTTTCGCCATGTCGTAGACGGTGAGCGCGGCGACCGACGCCGCGGTCAACGCCTCCATCTCGACACCCGTCTGCGCGGTCGTCTCCACCGTCGCGACGATCTCGACCGAGTCGACGCTGACCTCGAGCGTCACCTCGACGTGCGAGAGCGCGAGCGGATGGCAGAGCGGGATGAGCTCGCTCGTCCGCTTCGCAGCCATGATTCCTGCGAGCTGCGCGGTCGTGAGCGCGTCGCCCTTCGGCAGGTCACGCAAGCGGCGGGCCGTGCCCGGCGCCATGCGCACCTCGGCGCGCGCAACCGCGCGACGCCGCGACAGCGGCTTGGCGCCGACGTCGACCATCCGCACGGCCCCGGCCTCGTCGACGTGCGAGAGATCGCTCATCGCCCGGCCGAAGGCTTCGTCGTGTGCCCGAGCGTCCGCTTCGTCGCCATGCGGCGAATCGTACTCTCGTTCCTAGGCGGAGACGCGCCTGGCGACTCGATCGAGGTCGGCCAGCTGCGCGGCGATCCACCTCGCGATGTCGTTCTCGCGCACGTGCGCCCGCGTCGCCTCCAGGCGCCGGCGGCGCTCGTCCGCCGGCATGGTCAGCGCCTCGTTGATCGCCTGCGCCTGCCCGTAGACGTCGAACGGGTTGACGGTGAGCGCCCACTCCGCGAGCTCCTCGGACGATCCCGCGTTCTCGGAGAGGATGAGCACCCCGTCGCGCCCGTTCAGCAGCGGCGCTTCCTTCGAGACGAGGTTGAGGCCGTCGAAGACGGCGTTCACGAGCAGCGCGTCGTACTGCTTGTACGCCGCGACCGCCTGCGCGAAGTTGTCCGCCACCTGAAGGTCGATCGGCAGCCAGCCCTCGTGCTGGAAGCGATCGTTCACAGCCCGCGCCTCGCGCTGCACGGCCGCGAGATACTCGGAGTACTCCAGCACGTCCTGCCGCGACGGATCGAGTAGCGCGAGCATCGTCACCCGGCCCCGCATCTCGGGATACAGGTCGAGGAAGAGCGCGAACGCACGGAAGCCGCGCACGATGTTCTTCGACGGGTCGGTTCGGTCGACACGCACGACGAGGAGCTCCGGCCGGCGTTCTGCGATCAACCGCTCCTGCTCGAGCACGTCGGCGTCGTCGCGTAACTCGTCGAACTCGGCGGGGTCGACTCCGATCGGATGGCTCGTGACGAGCGTCGTCCGGCCGTCGTACGTGACCGTCGATCCCACGACGTCGACCTGCGCGCCGAGGATGTCCTCGCACGAGTGCAGGAAGTTCCGCTTCCACCGCCTCGTGTGGAAGCCGACCACGTCGTTTGCGAGCAGGCCCTCGTGGATGTCGCGCCGCAGATGCTGGGGCAGCACGTGCCAGTAGTCGGATTGCGGCCACGGTATGTGGATGAAGTGCGTGGTCAGCGCGTCGGGACGGCGCGCACGCACGAGCTTCGGCGCGAGATAGAGGTGGTAGTCGTGGAAGAACACCGCGGCGCCGGGGTGGCGCTGGAGCTCGTCGACGATCGCGTCGGCGAACGCCTCGTTGACGGGGAGGTAGCCGTCGAACCACGCGGCGTGCAGGCCGAGGTCGAGATCCGGCGCGTACGGCAGCCCCCACATGTAGTGCTGGAGGAACCAGAGCGTCGGGTTGGCGACGACGTTGTAGTACGAGTCGTACGCCGAGGGATCGGTTGCGACGAACCGGATGCGGTAGGGCGAGCCGTCGAGGGCGGTCTCGTCGGCCGCCTCGCCGCCGTGCTCGCCTGCGACAACACGGTCCTCCTCGCTCATCGCGCTCGCGATCCACGTCACATCGTGCCGTGCCAGCAGGCTGCGCAGCGCGGTGGCGAGGCCGCCGCCGCCGCGACGCGCCACCCGCTCGCCCGTCTCCGAGCGCTGATACGAGACCGGACCGCGGTTCGCGACGACGATGAGCTTCCGGCGCTTCTCCACCACGCCAGAACCTATCCCGCGCACGAGGGCGGCAGCAGAGGCCCGCTACGGGAGGAGCTTCACGAAGCGCAGCCGCGAGCCGCGGGCGCCCGGCTTCGAGTCGATCTCGAGCTCGTCGGCGATCTTCCGGATGATCGCGATCCCGAGCCCGCCCTCGGAGAGCTCCTCGCCCTCGCACGACGGCGCCTCGGCGGGGTCGAAGCCGTCGCCGTCGTCCACGACCTCGATGCCGAGCCGGTCGGGCCAGAGCTCGTACGTGATGTCCACGTGCCCGCCGCCGTTGTCGCCGTACGCGTGGCGCACCGAGTTCGACACCGCCTCGGTGAGCGCGAGCTTCAGGTCGGCCATCGTGTCCTCGCCGATGTCGCGGAGCTGCGCGAGCCCGGTCAGCGCGAGCCGGCAGAGCGTGATGTATTCGGCCTTCGCCGGGATCCGCAGGTGGACCGAGCGCGTCCCGCTCGCACGCGACGCAGCGAGGACGGCCGGATCACTCATCGTGCTCATGATGCTCCCACAACATGGACCCCAGTCTGGTTCCCATAGGTTCGACTCCCTAAACCCGCCGATTCCTCCACCATTCACCGTCGATCGCGACGTCCCGCCATACCCCTCGCCGCGGGACGACCCGACCGCCGCTACGGCAGCTGCGGATCCGCCGGCCTGCTGCCGAGGCGGACGGCGATCGAGCGCGTCCGGCCCGCCCGCAGAACGGAGAACACCGCCGTCTGTCCCGGGCGGAGGCTATTTGTAACGATCCGCACGAGTGCGTCGGCGTTCGCGACGGGAAGGCCGTTCACGGCCGTGATGACGTCGCCGCCGCGCACGACCGTCACACCCTGGAACTGCGTCTCGGCGGTGCCCCCGTGGATGCCGGCCACGGCGGCCGGGCCGCCCGGCGTGACCCGGTCGACGAGCGCCCCCCGGCGGGCCTTCAGCGCGAGGTGCCGTGCGAGCGAAGGGGTGAGGTCTTCCGTCTGCACGCCCGCGTACGCGTACCCCACCTTCCGGCCCGCGACGAGCTCGCGGAGCGAGCGGCGCGCAGCATCGATCGGGACGGCGAAGCCGATGCCTGCAGGCCCACCGGCGTCGCTGCGGATCTGGGCATTGAGCCCGATCACACGGCCGCCCGCGTCGAGCAGCGGACCGCCCGAGCTGCCGTGGGCGATCGGAGCGTCGATCTGGATCGCGTCGACGAGCTGGAAGTGGGGCGCCGTCAGGGCCGCGATCGACCGGCCGATCGCCGAGACGACCCCGACCGCGAGCGAGTCCTCGTTGCCGAGCGGGCTGCCGATCGCGGCGACGGGCTCGCCGACCACAACGCCGGCGGAGCGGCCGAGCGGCAGCACCTCGAGCGTGTGGGCGGAGGGCGAGACGCGGATGACGCCGACGTCGTCGAAGACGTCCCAGCCGACGATCGAGGCCGGGATCCGGTCGTGGTCCGAGAACTCGACGTAGACCCGGCTCGCCGGCTTCACGGTGACGCCGGCGGACGCCTCGCCCGCGTTCGTGATCACGTGGGCGTTCGTGAGGATCGTTCCGTCCGCCGAGACGACGAACCCCGACCCCTGGGCGCCCTGACCGCCGGTGTACGTGAAGACGGTCACGACCCCGAGCGAGCGGGCGGCGAAGATCCGCGCCGGCGAGAAGCTGCCGGACCCGGCCACCGGCGAGGCCACGGTCACGTGCGAGGCGGTCGCCGGGCCGGCGGCCGCCTCGCGCACGACGACGGTCGTCGAGGCTGCGACGAGGCCGGTCGCGCGGCCGATGCCGAGGGCGGCGCCCGCGCCGAGCGCGGCGCAGATCAGGCCGAGGAGGGCGGCGCGCACCGCGGTCACTGTACCGGCCGAGGGCGCGCCGTTTTCCCGTGGAAACGGGGACGACCGCGAGGGGGCGGCGACCGCGGCGGGCGGACGTCCTACACTAGACCCGCCGTGGCTGCCGTCTCGCCTGCGCCGGAGCGGCGCCGTCCGCGCCGTGGGTCGCTCGAGCGCCCGATCAACGGCCGTCTCTATCGGGGAACCTGGCTGCTCGTCGGCCTGCCGCTCCTCGTCCTCGCCTTCAGCGTCGCCCGCCCCGCGGCGCTCCAGCCCCCCGGCCTGCCGGCGGCGTTCGACCGCGATGCAGCGGCCGCGGTCGCCGACGACCTGGCGCTCCACTGGCCCCTCCGCACCCCGGGCAGCACCGGTGCGATCGGCGCCGCGCGCTGGTTCGCTGCGCAACTGACCCCGTACGGCCTGACGGTGCGCAGCGAGGCCTTCTCCGCCGAGGTTCCCGGCCGGGGCGCCGTCCGCTTCCGGAACCTCGTCGCCCGCCGGTCCGGCCTCTCGCAGAAGACGATCGTCGTGATGGCGCACCGCGACGACGCCGGAACCGGCCTGGGAGCGAACGACAACGCGTCCGGGACGGCGGCGCTCGTCGAGCTCGCCCGGACGTACGCGCAAGTCGCCGGGACGGCGCGGATCCCGCTGCCGTACACCCTGCTCTTCCTCTCGACCGACGGGGCCGGCGACGGCTCGCTCGGCGCGGCGGAGTTCGCCGCCCACGCGCCCGAGCGCCTGAGCGTGATCGCGGTCGTGAACCTCGACACGATCGCGGGCAAAGGGCGCCCGCGGCTGCTCCTGACCGGCGACACGGCGCGGTCGCCCGCGGCGGGTCTCGTCGAGACGGTCCGCATCGAGCTGGGCCACGAGCTCGGGTTCGACCCGGGCCGCGCCAGCGCCGCACGCCAGCTCGTCGACCTTGCCTTCCCGTTCAGCCTCTACGAGCAGGCCCCCTTCGTGGCCCGCGGCGTCCCTGCGGTGACGATCACGACCGGCCCCGACCGGCGTGCGGCCGGGTTCGGCGACACCCCTGAGCGGATGAGCCTGGCACGCCTCGGGCAGGTCGGCCGCGCCACCCAGAACACGCTCGACGCGCTCGAGCAGGGCGTGGCGCTGCCCCCCGGGCCGTCGAGCTACATCTATCTCGGCAGCCGGATCATCCGGGGCTGGGCGATCGAGATCGTGCTCGTGGCAGCGCTGCTGCCCTTCCTCGCGGCGACCGTCGATCTCTTCGCCCGCTGCCGCCGCCGCCGGATCCGCGTCGCCCCGGCGGTCCGCAGCTACCGGAGCCGGCTCGGCTTCTGGCTCTGGTGCGGCGCCCTCTTCGGACTCTTCTCCGTGCTCGGCGTCTGGCCCGGCGGGGCGCCGCGGCCGCCGTCGCTCGAGAGCGTCCGCTGGCCGGCGACGGGGCTGATCGGCCTCGGCGTGCTCGCGGCGCTCGGCTGGCTCGTCGCCCGCGAGCGTCTGCTGCCGCGCCGGCCCGTCCGCCCGGAGGAGGAGCTCGCCGGCCACGCCGCCGCGCTGCTCGCCCTCGGCGTCGTCGGGCTGCTCGTCGTCGCGACCAACCCGTTCGCGCTCGTCTTCCTCCTGCCTTCACTCCACGTCTGGCTCTGGCTGCCGCAGGTGCGGGCGCGGCCCCTCTGGACGCGGATCGCCGTGCTCCTGCTCGGCTTCTCCGGCCCGGCCCTCCTGCTCTGGACGTTCGCAAGCCGGTACGGGCTGGGCCTCGACGCGCCCTGGTACGTGGCCTGGCTCTTCTCGCTCGGGTATGCCCCGCTGCCCGGCTTCGTGATCGCGCTCGCCTGGGCCGCGGCCGCGGCCCAGCTGCTCGCGCTCACCGGCCGGCGCTACGCCCCGTACCCGAGCGCCGCCGAGCGGCCGCCGCGGGGCCCGATCCGCGAGACGATCCGGCGGCTCGTGCTCGCCCGGAGGCGGCGGCACGCACTCGACGCCGGCCCGCGCGCGCTACACGGCTGAGCACGAGCCGCCGATCACGGAGCGTCGAGCCGGAGCCACGACACCGGCGCGCCGCCCGCGAGCTCGCCCTCACCGAGCGGAACGTAGACGAGCGCGTCCGCAACAGCGGCCGCGGCGATCATGTGCGACTCCTGCCCGGAGAGCGGTTCGAGCACGATCCCCTCCGAGCCGAGACGCGTGCGTGCGCGCACGAGCTCGTCGCGCGCAGCGTTCCGACGGAGCGGCGAGGCGAGCCGGCCCGGCTCGAACCGCGGCAACGGGTCACGCAGCCCTTGCAGCGCCCGCAGCGCGGGCTTCGCGAAGAGCTCGCAGCCGACGAGCGCCGACACCGGATTTCCCGGCAGGCCGAACACGAGCGTTGCGCCGCGCACACCGAACGAGACGGGCTTGCCCGGCTTGATCCCGACCTGCCAGAAGATCTCCTCGACACCGAGCTCCGCCTCGATGCGGCGCACGAGATCGTGCGGCCCGACCGAGACGCCGCCCGACGTGACGAGGACGTCTGCCGCGAGCCCGCGCGCGATCGCCTCCCGGTGGGCCGACTCGTCGTCGGCGACCGCCGGCAGAACGTCGACGTCCGCGCCCGCGGCGGCGAGCGCGGCCGCGAGCATGTGTGAGTTCGACTCGTAGATCTGGCCGGGAGCAAGCGGCTCGCCGGGCCGCGCGAGCTCCGTGCCGGTGGCCAGCACGGCGACGCGCGGACGCCGCGCGCACGAGACGGCGGCGAGGCCCACCGCCGCGATCACGCCGAGCTGCGCCGCGCCGAGCCGGACGCCGGCCTCGACGACGACGTCGCCCGCCCGCACGTCGCCGCCGCGTGAACGGACGTGCTCGCCCGCGGCGACGCCCGCTTCCACCTCGATCGCGTTGCCACGCTGGACAACAGCCTCGAGCGGGACGACGGCGTCGGCGCCCTCGGGCACGACGCCCCCGGTCGAGATCGCCATCGCCTCGCCGGGAGCGAGCGGCCGCTCGGCGGGGCGGCCCGCAGCGACGTGTCCGACGACGGGCAGGCGCCCGGGCAGGTCGGCGGCGCGCACCGCATACCCGTCCATCGCGGAGCTCTGAAACGGCGGGAGGTCCACGGCCGCGCGCACGGGAGCGGCCGTCGCCCGTCCCGCCGCAGCCCCGACCGCGACGGTCTCGGCGGCCAGCGCCCGCGCGTGCTCGAGCACGCGCGCCTGCGCCTCTTGCATGGTGAGTAGCGCCCCCACGTTCGGAGCACACCGTATCGCCCCGCCGGTGGAGCGCCTACGGCGTCGGCGTCGACTCGGTCGTCGGTGGAGCGGGAGCGGCCGTCGTCGTGGGCGGCGGGACGAAGGTCGTCGCGGGCTCCGTCGTCGTCGTCAGGGGGAGCTGCGTGCTCACCGTGGCCGGGGGGTGCGAGATCGTCGTCGTACCGGTCGTGATCGTGTCGGTCGTCGACGTCAGGCCGTATGCGCCGCCGAACTGGTACTGCCCCCTCCAGGACGTCCACACCGGCTCCGACAGCGCGGGCGGGAACGGCACGTCGGGGCGGCTGCCGATCGCCGTCCCCATGTACGAGTGCCAGATCTGCGCCGGGAACGTCGGCCCGGACACCGCGATCCCGTGCACGTCCAGCATCGGGATCTCCGCGCTCGGGTAGCCGATCCACACGGTCGCCTCGAGCCGCGGCGTGTAGCCCGAGAACCACGCGTCGGCGTAGTTGTCGGTCGTTCCCGTCTTGCCGGCGTCGGTGTGGTTGGTGACGTGCGCGCCGCGGCCGGTGCCGTAGAGCATGTTCTGCTCGAGCACGCGCGTCACCGTCGCCGCAACCCAGTCGGGAATGACGCGCTCGCGCTGCGGCTTGCCCCACGGCGCGCTCGTGTCCGTGTTTCCGTTCGGGAGCACGACCCGGGTGATCGCCATCGGCTTCGAATACACGCCGCCCGCGGCGAGCGTCGCGTACGCGGACGCCAGCTCGAGCGGTGTCACCGCGATCGCGCCGAGCGTGATCGACGGCACGGCATCGCGTGGCAACTCGAGCGACGTCCGGATGCCGAGCTTCTGGCCCATCGTGACGATGTTCGCCGGCCCGACGTCGAGCGCGAGACGCGCGTAGACCGTGTTGTCGGACTCCAGTGTCGCGTTCGCGACGGAGATGTCACCCGAGTAGGTGTGCCCGTATGTCTCCACGTTCCACGCACAGTTCGGATCGTTCGGGTCGCACGTCGAGTCAGGCTGGTAGTGGAAGGGCGCCGACAGGTACGACACGGAGAACGGGTCCAGCCCCTGTGCGACTGCGGCGGTGAGCGTGATCGCCTTGAAGGTCGAGCCCGGCTGCCGGCGCGCGCTCGTCGCGAAGTTGAACTGGTTGCCCTTGTGCCCCGGCGTGACGGCGGTCATCGCACGGATCGCGCCGGTGCGCGGGTCGATCGAGACGATGGCCGCAGCCGGATCGGTCGGATCCGTCAGCACTCCGGTGATCGCCGCGGTCGCCGCGCGCTGGAGGCCCGGAGCGATCGTCGTGTAGACCTTGAGTCCGCCGGAGCGCACCGTGTTCGTGCCGTACTCCTGTTGCAGCAGATCCTCGACGTAACCGAAGAAGTACGGCTCACGGATGTGCGTGAACCGCCGGCCCGCCTTCAGCTGCAGCTCGCGCTGCGCCTGCGCCGCCTGGAACTGCGACGAGGTGATGTCCCCGTTCACGAGCATCGCGTGCAACACCTCGTCGCGGCGAGCGAGCGCCGCCGCCGGGTTCCGGTACGGATCGTACGACGACGGGGCCTGCGGCAGCCCCGCCAGCAGCGCCGCCTGCGCAAGAGTCAGGTCTTTCGCGGACGCGGAGAAGTACGTCTCCGCAGCGGCTTCGATCCCGTACGCGTGGTTGCCGTAGTACACCTGGTTCAGGTAGGCGGTCAGGATCCGGTCCTTGGACCAGTGGCTCGAGAGCTTGATCGCGAGGCACGCCTCCGTGAGCTTTCGCTTGAAGGTCTGCTCGCGGGAGAGGTAGAGGTTGCGCACGAGCTCCTGGGTGATCGTCGAGCCGCCCTGGACGATCTTGCCCGCGCGCAGGTCCGCGACGACGGCGCGCAGGATGCCGACGGGATCGATGCCGCCGTGTTGATAGAACCGGCGGTCCTCGATCGCGACCGTCGCCGCAGGAACCCACGGCGAGATCTTCCTGCGCGTGACTGGAGTGCGGTTGCGCTCCGCGGGGATCGCGCCGAGCACCGAGCCGTCGGACGCATAGACGAACGAGTTCTCGCCGACGGCTACCGGCTGCAGCGCGTTGAGGTCGCAGCTCGACCCGAAGACTGCGGTGCCGCCGAGCGTTGCGCCGACGATCAGCACGAGCGGGACGACCCCGAACGCGACGAGCAGGACGAAGCGGCGGCTCTGCCGCTTGCGCGCGCGGCTCCGGCGCTTGCGGCGCCGGCGGTTGCCGACCGGTTGTTCCGGGCCCGCGCGGCGCCGGCCCGGCGGCGGCGGGGTCATCCCCAGACGCCCAGCACCCGGAGACGGCCCTGGGCGCGCACGCGCAGATCGCTCTCGAGCCGCTGGGCGGCGTCCTCGTCGGTCGCGCGCGCACGAACCGTCACGGTGGCGTTGCCGTCGAGCGCACTGACGAACACCGACGCGTCGCGCTCGCCGGCCACTTCTTCCCGGAGGGCGTCGACGACGACACGGAGATCGGCTGAGAGTGGAACCTGCACTGTGACCTCGGCGAACGTCTCGCTGCTGCGGATCGAGGCGTTGCGGATGGTATCCGAGACGAGCTTCTCGTTCGGGACGACGAGTCTCGCGTCGTCGCGCATCCGGATGAACGTGTACGTGAGGCCGATCTCCTCCACGACGCCGTCCTCGCCCGCGTACGAGACGCGGTCGCCGAGGCGGACGGGCTGGCTGATCGCGATCAAGAGGCCGGCGACGAAGTTGCCGAGGGTGCGCTGCGAGGCGAAGCCGATGATCACGCCGAGCACGGCCGACGACGCGAGCAGGCCGCCCGCGACCGCGCGCACCTGCGGAATCACGAGCAGGGCCGAGAAGAGGCCGACCACGAGAATCGCTGCGGTGATGCTGCGCCGCAGGACGCGGTAGCGGGTCGCCGCCTCCGGCGGCAGCGGGCGACGGACGAGCCACCAGTCGATGGCGCGCGCGAGCACGGAGACGACCGCGAAGACCGCGGCCGCGATGACGAGGCGGTGCCAGAAAGGCATACCGTGCTCTAGTTCGACGCCGCCGCCACGGATTCCTCAGTGAGCGCAGGCGCGGGGAGGTCAGTCATCGAGCGGCAGCTCGCGGCGCCCCGCGAAGCCGTCCTCGACCGTGTGCCAGTACCGGATCTCGTCCTCGCCGAGCCGCCAGCAGAGCAGCACGGTCTCACCGCCGCTGCGCGCCGGGAAGTCGACCAGGCCCTGGTCGATGTCCTTGACCTGGGCGCCGTGCGCGGCGATCTCGTCGATCACGCGTGCAAGCTCGCGCGCCTCGCTCTCGACCTCCTCGGCCGCGGCCGCGAGCGTTGCGGGCGGAATGCCGCCGCCGTTGCCGCGAATGCGGGCCTCGAGCTCCTCCTGGCGGCCGAGCGCTTCGACGTGGGCGCGCCGGCGGACGACCATCCGTTCGACGAGCGGGCCGACCTCGGCCAGCGCCGCGTTCGCCTCCTCGGGAGTGAAGTGCCGCATCGGTGCAACCCTATGTACCGATGGACGCCCACGCCGCGATCAACCAGGCCGCCCGCGCGGAAGAAGCGGTCGCGTGACGCGGGTCCGGCTGGGCTGCTGGGTCGCGCTCGTCGCCGCGATCGCCACGCTGAACTATGCGGTCCGCTTCGGCGGGGGCAGCGGCTCGGGCAGCGGGCGCGACGCGGTCTACAGCTACTCGACCTTCGCAAACGGAATGATCGTCTACGCGTTCTGGCTCGGGCTCGTGCTCGCGATCGCGATCGACCGCTGGGACCTGCTCGCGCTGGGAGCGCCGCGCTCCTGGAGGCGCGCCGCGGGGCTTGCGATCTCCGCAGTCCTGGCGATCTACGCTCTCGAGGCACTCGTGTCGACGATCCCGCTTCCGCAGAGCCCGAGTCACGAGCAAGGGCTGACGCCGACCCACTGGGAGGCCGCGCACGCGGGCGCGTTCGCGGCTAACGTCGTCCTCTTCGCCGTGGCCGCACCCGTCGTCGAAGAGCTGACGTTCCGCGGCGTCGGACAGTCGCTGCTCTCGTTCCTGGGGCGGTGGCCCTCGATGATCCTCGTCGGCGTTGCGTTCGGCGCCGCACACGGTCTCGTGGAAGGGCTGCTCGTTCTCGTCCCGTTCGGCATCGCGCTCGCGTGGCTGCGCGACCGCACGAAGAGCGTCGTCCCGGGGATGGTCGTGCACGCCCTCTTCAACGGCGCGGCGCTCGCCTTCGCCGTGCTGAGTTAGCGCGAGCTCGGCGGCCGCCCGAGCAGTTACTCGTCCTCCTCTTCCCCCTCTTCCCCTTCCTCTTCCTCGCCGTCTTCACCGTCCTCGACGGCGAACTGGTCGGGGGTGACCTCGTCGAGGAAGTGCTTGAACTTCGCGACCTCGACCTCGAGCTGGTCGGGGTCGACCTCATCGCCTTCGAACTCGATCGCCGACTCCTCGATCACGCTGTCGGCGACGAAGATCGGCGCCTCGGCGCGAATCGCGAGCGCAATCGCATCCGACGGTCGCGAGTCGACCTCGATCTCGGTGCCGTCCTGCGCGACGGTGATCTGCGCATAGAACGTGTTCTCGCGCAGCTCGGTGACCGTGATGCGGACGACCTGCGCGCCGAGCTGCTCGAGCATGTCGCTCAGCAGGTCGTGGGTCATCGGGCGGGGAGCGGGCTGGCTCTGGAGCTTCATCAGGATCGCCGCGGCTTCGGGATGGCCGATCCAGATCGGCAGGAACTTGTTCCCCTCGGCCGTCTTCAACAGAACGATCGGTTGCTTGCCGACCAAGTCGAAGCTGACGCCGTAGATGAGCATCTCCTGCATGAGTGCGGCCGTCACACGACCTGCGGCGAATATAGCTCAGGCGGCCGGGCTGAAACCTTCAGGCTCGGGCGGCACGGGCTCGAGCTCGTCGTAGGGGACGAAGAAGCGCTCGCCGGTGCGCGCGTCGGCGACCTCCGCGCGGCGGCCGGTGACGCTCATCGGGTCGTGTCCGAGCAGCACGACGACGCGTCCCTGGTAGATGACTTGATCGCCGATTCGCATGAGAACGGCGGGGAGCGCCGCCTGGTGATGCCATCGGCGGAAGAGAGGCCGTTCGGGATCCCTTGATCGGCGTCACTCGGCTGAGGAGGGGCGCTCCGCGCTATATTGGGCGCCGCTCGCGGGCGATTAGCTCAGTTGGTTAGAGCGCCGCTCTGATAAGGCGGAGGTCCGTGGTTCGAATCCACGATCGCCCATCCCGAACCCCGCGCAGGCAGCAGCCGCGGGCCTTTCTCAACTCAGGAGCAGGCCCGCCATCCGCCGGCGCGCGATCGACATGCCGGCCGTGCCGAGGAGCACCAGGTAGCCGAGATGCACGACGCTCGCGAGACCGACATTGCCGAGCGTGAGCGACCGGATGAGCTCGATGGCGTGGTACAGAGGCGAGAAGCGCACGATCCACTGCACGGCAACCGGGTAGATCGACAGCGGATAGAACGTCGTGCTGAAGAGGAACATCGGCAGCTGGACGAGCTGGATCATGTCGAAGTCCTGCCAGCTGCGCATGAACGTCGCGGCGGCCATCCCGATGCCTGCGAACCCGTAGCCGATGACGATCGTCGTCGGCAGCGCGAGCAGACCCCACCAGGAGTGGATCAGGCCGAGCGCCGACGCGGTGATCAGGAACCCCGTCGAGTACAGCAGCCCGCGGAACAGAGCCCAGCCCGCCTCGCCGACCGCCACGTCGTTGGGCCCGATCGGCGTCACGAGCATCGCGTCGTAGACCCTGCCGACGCGCAGCTTCCAGAAGACGTTGATCGTCGAGTCGTAGACGGCGCCGTTCATCGACGACGACGCGAGCAGGGCGGGCGCGATGAACGCGGCGTACGACACGCCGTTCACCCGACCGACGAAGTGGCCGAGGCCGAGGCCGAGCGAGAAGAGGTAGAAGAGCGGCTCGAAGAAGCCGCTGAGGATGGTCAGCCACGTACGGCGGTACACCATCAGGTTCCGCTCGAAGAGCAGATGCGCGCGGGTCGTTCGCCGCGGGAACGCAAACGCGGTCACGTGATCAGCCTCTTCGTATGCGTACGCTCGGCGAGGCGCAGCCCGACGGCGAGCCAGAGCAGCATGTACGCGACGTGCCCGAGCGCAGGCCAGAGCTGCGGCGTGCCGAGCGTGAGGTGTCGCATCAGGTCGACGCCGTGCCAGAGCGGCGTCGCGTACGCCAGCTCGCGAATGCCCTGGGGCAGTCGCGCGAGCGGGAAGAAGGTTCCGGAGAAGAGGAACAGCGGCGTGATACCGAACCGGAAGAGCGCGTTGAAGCCCTCCTCGTTCGTGAGCCACGCGGAGAACGCGGAGACCGGCGCGGCGAACGAGAGGCACAGCAGGATCGCGACCGGCCACGCAAGCACCGCCCACGGCGATCGGATCGCGTCGAAGGCGACGAGCGCGACGAGGTAGATGCCGGCAGCCGCGCCCACGCGAGAGGCGACGTACATCTGCTGCCCGAGCACGATGTCCCGAATGCGCAGCGGCGTCGCCAGGATCGCGTGGTACTGACGCGTCCAGCGAATCGACGCCATCACCGGGTAGCTCGACTCGAACGTGCCGATCTGCATCGCGACGACCGCGAGCATCCCCGGCGCCACGAACTCGATGTACGGCATGCCGAGCGCGTTGCCTCGGTTGACGAGCTTGCCGAGCCCGATGCCGAGCGCCGTCAGATACAGCACCGGGTTGAGGACGCTCGACACGACGCTGCCGCGCCACGTGCGCCGGTACCCCATCAACCACGACTCGTAGACGCGGAAGGCGTACGCCATCAGTCGATCAGCGTGCGGCCGGTCAGGGAGAGGAAGACGTCTTCGAGCGAGCTGCGCCGCACGAGCACGCTCTGCGGTTGCAGCTTCTCGTGCACGACCGGAACGACCGCATCGCCGTCGTCGGTGTAGAGCAGGATCCTGTCCGCCAACGACTCGACACGCGCGACCTGGCCGTTGAACACGCCCGCATCGATCTCCGGCATATCGCCGTGGAAACGGATCTCGACCACCTCGCGCGTCGAGAGGCGCGTGATCAACTCGGCGGGCGAGCCCTCCTCCGCGATCCGCCCGCGGTCCATGATCACGAGGCGGTCGCAGAGCTGCTCTGCTTCGTCCATGTAGTGCGTCGTCAGCACGAGTGTGACGCCCTGTTGCTTCAGGCGGAAGAGCCGCTCCCAGACGACGTGCCGCGCCTGTGGATCGAGGCCCGTCGTCGGCTCGTCGAGCAGCAGCACCTCGGGATCGTTGACGAGCGACCGCGCGATCGTCAGGCGGCGTTTCATCCCGCCCGAGAGCGGCTCGACCTTGTCCTTCGCGCGATCGGACAGCTGCACGAACTCGAGCAGCTCGTCGGCGCGCGCACGCGCGTCCTTGCGCGAGATACCGAAGTAGCGCGCGTAGATGATCAGGTTCTCCCGCACCGTCAGCTCGTTGTCGAGGGTGTCGAGTTGCGGCACGACGCCGAGCCGGCCTCGAATGGCGGGTCCGTCGCGCAGCGGATCCAGGCCGAGAATGCTCAGCGCGCCTCCGGTGGGCGGCGACACGCACGCGATCATCCGCATCGTCGAGCTCTTGCCCGCGCCGTTCGGGCCGAGGAAGCCGAACGCCTCGCCCTTCTCGACGTCGAAGTCGATGCCGTCGACAGCGGTGAGATCGCCGAAGCGCTTGAGCAGCCCGCGGGCGTGGATCAGGGCGGCGTCGCTCACGCCCGGGAGGGTAGCGGCGCGCTACAGCCGGGCGGTCGCGCGCTCGAGCGCTTCCGCGAGCTCCGCGAGCTCGTGCTCGTCGGCGAAGACGAGCTCCACGCGACCGGCGCCGACCTTGGCGTGGAAGCCGGTGAGGTGCTCGAGCGCCGTACGCACCCGGGCGGCGAGCGCGGGGTCGACCGGCGTCGCGCGGACGCGCGGCTTCTGCTTCGCGCCGGCCCACTTCGCGCGCTGCTCGGCGGCGCGGACCGAGAGCCCCTTCTGCACGATCTCACGGGCGAGCCTGCGGCGTCCCTCGTGGTCGGGCACCGCGAGCACCGCACGGGCGTGGCCCTCGCTCAGCTGGCCGCGCTCGAGCATGCCGAGCACGTCGTCTGGCAGGTCGAGCAGGCGGATCCTGTTCGAGACGGACGGCTTCGAGCGGCCGACGCGCTCCGCGACGTCGCCGAGCGTCAGCGCGAACTCGTCGATCAGCATGGCGCAGGCTCGCGCCTCTTCGACGGGCGTCAGCTGCTCGCGCGCCACGTTCTCGATCAGGCCGAGCAGCAGCGTGTCGCGGTCGTCGGTCGCGCGCACGACTGCGGGAACCGTGGCGAGGCCCGCCTCGCGCGCCGCACGCCAGCGGCGTTCGCCCGCGACGATCTCGTAGCCGCCCGCGTCGCGCGGGCGAACGATCAGCGGCTGGATCACGCCCTGGCGGCGCACCGACTCCGCGAGACCCGAGCCCGCTTCGCCGTCGAAGCGCTTGCGCGGCTGCTTCGGGTTCGCGTGGATCGCGTCGACAGGCAGCTCGAGCAGCTCGACCGCGGCGGCCTGGAGGCCGCCGACGAGCACTTCGAGGCCCCTGCCGAGGCCCCGCCGGCTAGCGGCGCTCGACAAGCTCCATCGCCACCTTCCAGTAGGCGTCGGCGCCGGCGGACCGCCGGTCGTACGCGATCGCCGGCAGCCCGTGGCTCGGCGCCTCGGCGAGCCTGACCGAGCGCGGCACCGACTGCCGGAAGACGAGCTCTCCGAAGTGGCGCCGCACCTCCGCCTCGACGTCGGCCGCGAGGCGGGTGCGCGCGTCGACCATGGTGAGGAGAACGCCGCCGATCCCGAGGCTCGGATTGAGCCGCCGCCGGATCAGGTCGATCGACTGCATCAGCTGGCTCAGCCCCTCCAGCGCGTAGTACTCGGCCTGCACCGGCACGAGCACGCGGTCGGCAGCGGCGAGCGCGTTCACGGTCAGCGGCCCGAGCGAGGGCGGGCAGTCGAGGAAGACGAAGTCGTACTGCGACGTGCCGGCGGCGAGCGCCTGCTTGAGGTAGCGCTCTCCGTCGGCGCGCTGCGCGAGCTCGACGACCGCGCCCGCGAGCTCCGGCTTCGACGGCACGAGGTCGAGGTTCGGGAAGGCGGTGTGCCTCGTCAGCTCGGCCAACGGCACGCCGTCGAGCAGGTCGTAGCTGGAGACGCCGTTCGCACGCATGCCGAGCCCGGACGTGGCGTTCGCCTGCGGATCGAGGTCGATGACGAGCGCGCGCTCGCCGGCCTCGGCCAGGCACGCGGCGAGGTTGACGGCGGTCGTCGTCTTGCCGACGCCGCCCTTCTGATTCGCAAGGGCGTAGATCCGGGCCACGCCGCCATTGTCGCGACGGGCCCGGACGCTGCGCGGGTTATTTGTGGAGGCTCGCCTTCAGGGCGTCCAGAGCCTGCTTCGTGGCGTCGTTGGACGCCTTGACGTCCTGCCGCTGGGCGTCCAGCGTGGCGTGAAGCTGCTGAAGCCCCTGCCTGAGCGCCTGCGCAGCCGCCTTGCCCGGCTTTGCGCCGCTCTTGAGCGCCTGGAGGTCGGCCTGGAGCTGGGCGCGGTCGCCGGAAAGCGCCTGGTGGGCCGCCTGCATGTCGGCCTTCAGCTTCTGGAGGTCGGCGGCGATCAGGGCCTTGCCTGCCGCCTTGTCCTTGCTGCCCTGGACGGACTGGACGTCCGCCAGGAGCTTCTGCCCGTCTGCGAGGAGCATGGCGTGGAACGACGAGGCGTCGTCGCCGAGCTTCTGGATGCTGCCGTTGACGTCGCCGAGGGCCGCGGGCGCAAGGAACGCGGCGCACGCGGCCGCGGCGATGAGGGTTTTCTTCATGCAGCGTGTATCGACCGGCGGAGAGACCCGTCCGCCACTCGATCGGGGGTCGCTCACGCGAGGGGGCGCTTCTTCGCCACCCCGGCGCGACGCGGGAATCCCGCCGGCGTCGCCGTGAGCTTCCGCAGCACGACGAGCCCGTCGTGCTCCTCCGGAGGCCCGCCGCCGAGCAGCTCCGACACGGTCGCGACGGCGGCGAGGTCGGCGCTCGGGCCGAGCCACAGCACGACCGCGCCGCCCGGCCTCACCAACGGCAGCGTCCACTCGACGGCGACCGGGGGCCGACCGAGGGCTTTTGCGAGCGCCACGCCGTACGCGTCCGTCTCCTGCTCCTCCGCGCGACCCCAGACGACCGTCGCGTTCGGCGGCGCCCAGCGCTCGAGGAAGTCGCACTTGCGCCGCTCCGACTCGAGCAGCGTCACCTCACGGTCTGGAAGCTCGAACGCGAGCGGGATCCCGGGCGAGCCGCCGCCCGAGCCCACGTCGATGATCGGCCCGGGCAGCCCGCGGACGAGCTCCACCGCCCGCAGCGCGTCGTCGAGCAGCATCGCCCGGGCCTGCGCAGGGTCGCGGATCGCCGTCATGCCGGGCGCGGCGACGACCGCCGCGAGCCAGTCATTCAGCCGGGAGGACGACGACGTACCGATTCGGCTCCGTTCCCTCCGAGGCGGTCGCGACACCGCCGAGCTCCTTCAGCTTCAGGTGCACGACCTTGCGCTCGACGGCGGTCATCGGCTCGAGCTCGACCCTGCTCCCGGACGCACGGACCTGCTCGGCCGTCCGCTCGGCCAGGGCCTCGAGCGTCGCGCGGCGCCGCTCGCGATAGCCCGCGGCGTCGACGACGACCTCCTTGCGGTCGTCGCCGTACGCACGATGCGAGATCGCGTTCAACAGGTACTGGACCGCGTCGATGGTTTGCCCGTGCCGGCCGATCAGCAGCCCGACATCGGCGCCGCTGCAGGTGACGGTGACGGTCGAGTCGCCCTCGACCACGTCGACGCGTCCGTCGACGCCGAGAGCGCTCGTGAGCCGGGCGACGAGCGTGCGGGCCTCGGACGCGAGCGGGCTCTCGCCGAGACCGATCGCGCCGAGAGCGTCGGCGGGCGCACTGGCGAGCACGCGGGCCGGGGCGTAGCCGACGCCGAGCAGGCCGCGCTCGCCCTCGGAGACGACCTCGAAGCGCACCGCCGAGCGGTCGATGCCGGGATGACGCAGCTCGAGCTCTCGAAGCGCCGCCCATTTCGCCTCGCCGGCGGTCTCTCCGGTCGCCTCGACGACGGCGTCGTCCTCGCTCACCGCCGGCCGCCGGCCTTCTTCTTCCGGCGCACCTTGCGCGGCGCCGCCGAGGCCTGGGGCTGCGGCTTCGGCTCGCCGGGCTCGCGCTTGTCGTCGCCGCCGTCGGCGCCGCCGTCGCTTCGGGGCGTACGCGAGCTCTTCTTCTCGACGGCCGGCGCGAGGGTCTTCGGGACGAGGCGGCGGGTGATCAGCCCCTGGCCGACCGTCCACAGGTTCGTCGTCACCCAGTAGAGAACGAGGCCGGCGGGGAAGTGCGCGATCACGAAGACGAAGACGAGCGGCATCCCCATGAAGAGGATGCGCTGCATCTTGTCCACGGTCGTCGCCATGAAGAGCGTCGAGGCCATCTGGCTGCCCACGTAGATCACGAGCAGCACGAAGCCGCCCCAGTGGGACGTCGTGTGATCGGCGATCGAGGGGATGAAATGGAGGAAGGAGAGGCTGCCCGGGTGCAGCGAAGCGGGCTCCTTCGCAAAGGCGCGCAGGGCGTAGTAGAGCGCGATGAAGACCGGCAGCTGCACGAGCATCGGCAGGCACGAGGCCGCCGGGTTGATCTGGTTCTCCTTGTAGAACTTCATCAGCTCTTCGTTCTGCTTCTGCTTGTCCTGCTTGTACTTCTTCTGGATCTCCTTCATCTGCGGCGCGTAGCGCTGCAGGTTCTGCATCGAGTGGATCTGCTTGACCGTCAGCGGCACGAGCAGCATCCGGACGATCACGGTCAGAGCCACGATCGACCAGGCCCACGAGAGCCCGACGGTCGAGTGCAGCCAGTTGAGGACGTGCCGGGCCGCGTGCTCGAGCGGGGTCAGCGGCGAGGCGACGATGAAGGAGAGGACGCCGTTCATCTGCCGCTCCTCGTGGGAGCCGGGTCGAACCCGCCGTGGCTCCAGGGGTTGCAGCGCAGCAGGCGCCACGCGGCGAGCGCGCTCCCCCGGACGAGGCCCTTCGCCCGCAGCGCCTCGACGGCGTACTGCGAGCAGGAGGGGTGGTACTTGCAGGTCGTCGGGAAGAGAGCCCCGAAGGTGACTCGGTAGAGCCAGACGGCAGCGACGCCGAAACGGAACATCAGTGTCCCCCCAGGTGATGTTGCCAGGCTTCTGGGGCGCGAGCACCAAGCGATGCAAGGACGCAGGGAACCCCGGTAGTGGGTCTACCGGGGTGACCGAGGACGCGGCAGCGCGCAGCGTGATCGCGTTCCAGAAGCCTGGGGGGCATTGCCTGGGGGGACACTAAGCGGCCACCTTCGTCATCGACAGCACCTCGTCGACCCGCTCGCCGAGCCACTCGAAGCCGTTCGCGGCGACCGCCTCCGGCAGCCCCGCCCGGACGATCAGCACGTAGTCGTTGCCCGCCGGCACGCGGTCGAGCCGGCCCTGCCAGACCTCGCGGAGCTGCCGCTTGATCCGGTTCCGCTCCACCGCGCCGCCGACGGCCTTCGGCACCGAGAAGCCGAACCGCGGCGCCGCGGGATCCTCGTGCGGGAACCAGTAGAGGACGAGGAAGCGCGACGAGACCGAGCGGCCTTGCCGGTAGACGGCATCGAAGTCCCGCGAGCGGGACAGACGGTTCGCGCGCTTCACGACCCCAGCTTACGCGGGAGACGGCTACGCCGAGAGGCTCGAGCGACCCTTGCCGCGGCGCCGCTTGAGGATCACCCGGCCGGCCTTCGTGGACATGCGGGCGCGAAAGCCGTGCTTGCGCTTGCGGCGGCGGACGTTGGGCTGGTAGGTGCGCTTCATGAGACGAGTGGGTGCTCCCGAAAACGTCGAGGTTGAACAGACGGGGCGGCCAGTATAGACGAGAGTCGTCCACCGGCTTCTCCACAGGCCCACCCTGCGTAGCTATGCGCGAA
>Ga0315281_10000468_pt1 | contig 56115 bp, 56 predicted proteins | sample YL17G07_0_MG_FD_204540 | JGI IMG/M metagenome (GOLD analysis project Ga0315281, IMG submission 204540) | Sediment microbial communities from Yellowstone Lake, YNP, Wyoming, USA - YL17G07_0 | ecosystem: Environmental > Aquatic > Freshwater > Lake > Sediment | place: USA: Wyoming | collected...
GATGTAAGGTGTCCTCAAGGGCAGTTCCTTCTCTTAAAAACTCAGGAACAGCCACAATCTCAAAATGATTTTTGGAATTTTTATGAATAATCTTTTCTAATTCAACTTCGATTCCAATTGGAACTGTGCTTTTAATGGCAATAATCGTTTGACCCTTGAGGTGCCGGGCAACCGCCTCAGTTGCCGAATATAATTGCCTTAAATCCACCGAACCGTCCTCCAAAGGCGGTGTTCCGACGCAAACGAAAACTACCTTCGAATTGGGAACAGATGACTCAAAATCGCTGGTGAATTTAAGTCTTTTTGACTCCAAAGAACGTTTGACTAATTCTTCAAGACCAGGTTCAAAAAAGGGAATTTTGCCCTTTTTTAGATCATTGATCTTTTTGGCATTAATATCAATACAAAAAACTTTATGCCCAAAGTCAGCATAAACCGCGCCGGTGACCAAACCGACATAGCCTGTACCAACAATGGAAATTGTCATTGAATTTCTCCCATTTGTTTTTTTAATTCTGACAAAGATTCCTCAAAAGTTCGCATTATTCTACCACATTCCAAAAGTTTTAGATTTATTTTTGTCGCTAAAAGTCCACCTAAATTTGGCCTTGGGGCAGCATGAGGGTTGGCTTTGGCAAAATCGGAACGTCTCCCTTTTTTAATTTGATTGTAATCAAAACCAAAAGCTTGGGCAATATCACAAGCTGCACTATAAGCTGAGAGAGTGGTATTGTCAACCAAATTATAAATCCCCATTTCACCAGATTTTATTAACTGCCGCAATGCCATCGCAAGATCGTCAATAAAAGTCGGGGTTAAAAATTGGTCCACAAACATTGGGTAAAGCGTTCGATTTTTAAGCCTGGTAATAATATTTCTGACAAAATCTACTTTGGCGGTAAATTTTGCCCTGTAAGGATAAGAAATTCTGGCGATTAAATATTGACAACCAGAATCTAAAATTGCCTCCTCACCCTTCAACTTTGTCCAACCATACCAGGAAATTTCTCGGGCTTTCTTGGCTGGTTTATCCTCTTCGTGATATGGACCATTTTTCCCATCAAAAATAAAATCAGAGGAAAAATAGACAAGCTTCTTTTGGTGTTTTCGGCAAGCCGCAGCGACATTTTTCGTTCCTTTCACATTCACCTGCCAGCAATTGCCATCTTTTTTATTTCTTTGTTTTTCGGCCGCATCAACATCGGTGAAAGCGGAAAACAAAATCAGCCACTCAAAATCGTGGCTTTCAAAGAACTCAACAACAGATTGGTGATTGATGATGTCGATCGGAATTTTGCCGCCAAGGTCAGCTTCAATAAGATTAAAATCATCTTTTGCCAGCTCACAAAACCGTGAGCCAACCATCGAAGATGAACCAACAACAGCAATGGGGATTTTTCCTTTAGAGTTTAAAGTCATCTTTGACAGCTTGCCAGTCGAACTGACTATTGGGGACCCGACCTTCATCTTCTCCAGTGTAAAGTTGGGTTGGAAAATTTAAAAGATGACCGGAACTTTTTGAGACAACCATAAAACCATGATAAGTTCCTTCGGGAATAACTAACAGGTACATCTCATTTTCATTATCAGGACCCATAAGAAATAAATTCAGCTTTCCTTTAGTTTGGGAATTTTCTCTTGGGTCATAAATTGCTGTGACAATTCTGCCAAAAACACAAATAAAACGGTCCTTTTGGTCTCTGTGAACATGCCAGCGATCCAGGTCGCGGACTACTCCTGAAGGGGTAACCGAAAAATACTGCATGGCAAATTTCAAATCATTTTGGTCAAAAACATCTTGCCAATCGGTGCGCAAGGTTTCAACCAAACTTCCCGAGGTATCTTGATGAATTGGCAGTTTTCGCAAAACCACCCCTTCAATTAAACCTTTTTGATCGGCAAAATTTAGGTATTGATATTTCATCAATTAACGGGTGGCATATTGTTTTTTATAATATTCCTCAAACCCTTTGTCTTTGAGCTTTTTCCACCAATCTTGATTGTCTTGATACCACTTAACAGTCGCTGTCAGTGCTTGATCGAAATTATATTTTGGTTGCCAGCTGAGTTCCTTTTTAATTTTTGAGGCATCAATCGCATATCGGCGATCATGGCCTGGTCGGTCTTTGACATATTCGATAAAAGAATCATCTTTGCCTAAATTTTTCAAAATTTTTTTAGCTAGATCGATATTGGCTATTTCATTATTTGCACCAATTAAGTAAGTCTCACCTGCTTTTCCTTTTTCCAAAATTAACTCAATTCCCCGGCAATGATCTTCGACATAAATCCAATCACGCACGTAAAGGCCATCACCATATATAGGGATTTTTTTACCCTCCAAAAGATTGGTTATTGTCAAAGAAATAATTTTTTCCGGAAATTGGTAAGGGCCAAAATTGTTGGAGCAGTTGGAAATTGTAATTGGTAAGCCATAAGTATGATGATATGCTCGAACTAAATGATCAGCGGCGGCTTTGGAAGCAGCATAGGGACTTTTTGGATTGTAGGGAGTATTTTCTGTAAACTTTTCTGGAGAATTAAGCTCTAAAGCCCCAAAAATTTCGTCGGTTGAGACATGATGAAATCTTTTAATTTTTGCCTCAAGTGCTGCATCCAAAAGCACTTGGGTTCCAACAACATTTGTTTGGATAAAAATTGCCGGGCCTAAAATTGAGCGGTCAACATGGCTCTCTGCCGCAAAATGGACAACAATATCAACCCCAACCATTGCTTTTCCAACCGCCTTAACATCACAAATATTCCCTTTAATGAAAGCGTAATTTGAATTAGCCTCTACATCTCTTAAACTAAGAAGATTAGCAGCGTAAGTCAGTACATCGAAATTTATAATCCGATCTTCCGGATGGTTTTTCAACCAATAATGAATAAAGTTAGATCCGATGAAACCCGCACCACCGGTAACAAGTAATTTCATATACGATGAAAATTCTATCACGAAGCGGCTGGTTTAGGCAAAAAGGCTATTTATTTCTTCTTCTCTTCGGCCCAATATCTGCTGGAGCGGTAAAGGGAATCAAAGGTACCGGCGTCGGACCAAAAACCGTGAAGTTCTGCCCAGTGCATCTTTCCTTCGGCAATATAAAGATTATTGACATCAGTGATTTCCAACTGACCTCTTGGCGACGGTTTAATTTTTCGAATATAGTCAAAAACTGTATTGTCATAAATATAAAGGCCGCAGACGGCATAATTGGATTTGGGTTTTTGGGGCTTTTCTTCAATACCGACAACTTTCGTCTGGTCTTTGGGATCAAATTCAGGAACACCAAAACGCTGGGGATCATCAACTTTCTTCAAAAAAATTAAGGCACCACCCCCGAACTCCTGAACTTCTTTTTTAATTTTGGCATCGGTTGTGTTATCTCCTAAAATGACCGTCAGCGGTCCACCATCAGCAAAATCTTCACAAAGTGAGAGTGCTTCGGCAATTCCTCCTAAATCATTTTCCTGATAGGCATATTCTAAATGTCTAACACCTAAATCTTCGCCATTTTTCAGAACATGAATAAAATGGCCAGCATGAGTTCCGCCGGTCACTACCATAATATCTTCAATCCCCGCTTCCACCAATGTCTGGATTGGATAAAAAATCATTGGTTTGTCATAAACGGGCAGGAGATGTTTATTAGTAACGAATGTTAAGGGGTAAAGTCGAGTTCCTTTACCGCCAGCCAAAATTACGCCTTTCATTTTTTTAGAGCTATCTAATTAAAATTATATAACCAATGGTTGCCGCAAGTAAGGCAAAGAAAAAATATTCGGCAACTATTATAAAAGTTAAATCGCGCCTCTGGAGGTGGAAAAAAACTGACCAGAGAAAGTAAAAAACAGAGAGGGCGGCAATCACTTGAAACTGAAGAACTCTATCAAAACTGACAGTCAAAAAAGCCCATAAGCCAAAAGTCAAAACAATTAAAAGGACACAATACTGAAATAAGGTCGGTGAAATATCGCGAGCGAGCTTTTTTTTCATAAACTTCCGCGGATTGAAAATTCGCGGCTCCCTCTTTAAAGTTTACAACCGCTTCGCACTTAACAGATGGCAGAAGTTTGTAACCTGATTTTGTCCTGCTACACTGCTAAGAGCGTAGTTTTGACAAAGCGGTTATAAAATAAGACCGGAATTAGTATACCAAATCGCCACAAACAAAATAATCAAAAGTCCAAGATGGGCAAGCGGCAAGCTTGACTGGCGAACCAAGCCCCTCTTTTTAACCAACCAGAAATCAACTAACAAAAGCAGGCTCAAAATGGCAACCAAGATTAAAGTGAGGGTTTTTTGGAAAGCAAAATTGTTGAAAACTTTATCCTTTTGAGAAAGCTTTGCAACATCAATTACTTGAGCCTTGGCAACTTGGGGAGCGACAGCCACCGTCGGTTTTTCTGCCGCTGGCGGTGATGGGGTAACCTGTTCCGACTTAGCTACAGCTTGCGGTTGGGAAGTGACTGATTTCTCTTCTGACGGCCTCTGGGCAATGGCAAGCTGGGTTACTGGCGTACCAAACATTTGGACTACCAAAGTAGTCTCCCGACCTTCTAAGGTCCCGTTAACCACCCCAACGCCAATTTCAGAGAATCGATCAGAAAGGAGATTTTCGCGATGCGATGGCGAGGCCATCCAAGCAACAACCACTTGGGGGCTTTTATCAAAATCCCGGGCCAGATTTTCACCAGCGGCAGAATATTGATAACCAAACTTTTTGATAAAATCCCAAGGAGTTTTGCCAGTTGGCGAAATGTGAGCCCAATAGTTATAGGAAAACATATCACTGGCTTTGGCCCCGGCTGACTGGGCCAGGGTGGTATTTTCTTTAAGTGGTGTCAGCCCGGCTTTTTCTCTTTCGACATTAGTCAGCCGGATAATCTCGGATACCGAAATATCAGAAGCAATTCCCAAAACCCCAGGCTTGGCTAAAGTAATGAAGCTGAAGGAATAAGAGATCGCCAGAAGCAGCAACGTATAGGAAAGTAAAAAATGCGGCTTTAGGGCGTGAGCCTTGTGATTATTACGATGATGGGGAATAAAATGATCAAATAAAATCTGCATTCAGTTTTAATTGTAGCCTCACAATTCGCAAACAGTCAATCAGTTTGCAATTCTTTTTTGAAAAACTTGATGGTTTTTCCCAAGCCTTCCTCAAGGGTGGTTTGAGGGGTCCATCCTAGTCGTTTTTTGATTTTCCCAGCTGAGGCAAAATTGGCCGGAATATCACCAGGTCTTTCGCCTAAATCTTCAATCGGCACCTTTTTACCAACAATTTTAAAAATCATCTCAATTAAATCGGCAACTTTGACTCCGGTTTCAGTACCAATATTCAAAACTTCAAAGCCAGCAATTTCTAAAACTTTAACATGAGCCGAGGCTAGATCCTCAACATAAATAAAATCTCTTATTTGCTCGCCCTGCCAATAAAGTGGAATTTGTTTGCTAGCCAAAGTTGCTTTGACAAAATTGGGAATCGCATGAGTTTCAGGCTGGTGCAATTCGCCTGGACCATAGGGATTAAAGTAACGAAGGATAATCGTGTCAAAATTGTAAAGCTGACGGTAAACCATCAAAAAATTCTCAATCGCTACTTTACAAGCCCCGTAGGGATTTTGCTGGATACCAATTGGATCATCTTCGGTGATTGGTAGCTTTTTGGGGACGCCATAGACACAGGCCGAGGAAGAGAAAATAATTTTTTTAACGCCTGCACTGCGCATTGCTTCCAAAAGCTTGACTGAATTGACGATGTTATTCTCGGCAAATTTGACCGGAAATTTAACTGACTCACCCACTTCAATAAAGCCGGCCATGTGAATTACAGCGTCATGGCCCGAAAGGTGTTTTTCAACTCGGTCTTGATCGGCTAAATCACCTTTAATAAAGGTGGCCCGATTATCAACCAATTTCTGATAGCCAGTTGAAAGATTATCAAAAACTGTCACCTCATGCCCTTCGTTCAAAAGAACTCTTACCACATGAGAACCGATGAAGCCTGCTCCGCCGGTGACAAAAACTTTCATTTTTCGTAAATTGGGTAAACCAATTCTCCTTTCTTTTTTCCGTTTATTGGTAATTTTAAAGCCCAAGCCAAAGCGTTGGCAACTGCAAGACCAACTCGCAAGCCTGTATAAGAACCAGGGCCAACGTTAACTTCGATTGCCGTCAGATCACTTAATTTTTTTTTATTTTTTTTCAAAATTTTTGTAATTTGCGGCAAAATCACCTGAGAACCGTATTTTCTTTCTTCAATAAGTCGACCCAACGACTTTCCATCTTTGGTTTTTAAACCAACCACAGTTTTTTGACTATCAGATGTATCGATACATAAGATCATTGTTTTAAAATAATCAAAGATAATAAGGTTCGACAGTTAGCGCTCCCTGTCGAACAATTCTGAATGGATCAGCCGTGCAATCAACAATGGTTGAGGGTTTTTCAAGCTGACACTTCCCTTCAATCACAAAATCAGCCAGACGGGCAAAGTCAGCGTCAAGTTCTTCAAATTTCGCTGGCGTTTCTTCGCCATGGAAATTAGCCGAAGTGGCGACAATTGGGACAAAAAGTTTGCGTACTAGCGCCTGGACTAACTCAAATTTTGGCATCCGCAAGGAAATTTTTCGATTCTCTCCCAAAAGAGGCGGAGGAAAGACTTCGCTTTGGCATTTAAGGATGACAGTTAAAGGCCCTGGCCAATAAGCTTCAATTAATTTTTTGATTTGAGGGGTGGAAGTACAGTGCAGAGTTGCAAATTGATTCCAGTCGGCAATTAAAATTGGTGAAAGTTGATACTCGGGCTTTTTTTTAATTCGATATAGACGAAGAACTGAACCAGCACTATCGGCCCGGCAACCGACTCCATAAACTGTATCGGTTGGAAAAATAACCAACCCGCCGCGCCGCAGTATTTGGACAGCTCTCTCAAATTCGGGCGATTTGAATGGATCTTTTTGATTCATCAATCACTTTTAATCTTACCTCAATTCGCCCCTTTGGCAAAATGCCAGACAATTTTTCTGCCCACTCAACCATCACCAGATTATTTTTATTATTCCATAAATCAAAAAGGTCTAATCCCTTAATATCTTCAACTTTATCCAGCCGATACAAATCCACGTGGTAGAAAACTTTCGGACTTTTGGGAACTTGATATTCTCTGACAAAGACAAAGGTTGGCGATAGAATTCTTTTTTTAATTCCCAAACCTTTGGCAAAACCGGCCGCAAAAGTAGTTTTTCCACTGCCTAATCCGCCAAAAAGGCAAACCAGATTGTAATCACCAAGGTCATGGCTTAGGCGTGAAGCAATTTTTTGAGTTTGGTCGGCAGATTCTGATCGTATTTCCACAATAGGATTGCGACAATTACCACCCCTGTCGTATCCAAAATTATATCCAATACTCGCCCGGTGCGCAAAGGAACAAAAATTTGATGAACCTCATCAGAGACGGCATAGAGAAAAGCGACTACCACTGCCCAAAAAAGAACCTGGGGAAAATTCAGTTTTTTAAAGCTAAAAGCCAAAGCTTTGACCAAAAGGAGAAATAAAACCAAAAAAATCAAAACATGGGCCGGTTTTCGGGTGGCAAAGTCCCAAAAACCAGAAGCAACGGCCAGTCCTGGCTTTGAGGAAAGATAAAAAATAAGATAGGCCCAAAGACCAGCAGCTAACCAATTCAAAAAAATTATCATTTTATAAATTTCAATTTTTTGCCCGGTAAAAGACCATTGCCAAAAGAGCAATCTAGGGTGTTTTGCTCTCTAAAATATCGTCCCAACAAAATGATCATTGGAGGTACAAAAAGTAATAGATAGCACCAGCGACAGCAAGGGAAAGGACGAAAAAGATGATTGCAAAAATCGCGAAGATTTTCTTTGAGGACTCTGATTCTTTCAGTTCTGGCTGAGGAGATTTTTCCTCTTCTGGTTGAAATTTTATTTGCTCGACTGCCTGGTCGATTTGCTCCTTAGTCCAGTTAATTTGGATAAGATTGGTTTCAATAACATCCTGGGGTATTCCTTGCGCCTGACAGTTTTTGATGTAGGCAATTAAATCCTCAGCCATTTACTAAATTATCAACTACTACTTTTAAAATTGTCAATTTCGAAGAATTTACTGCAAATGCCAGTAAATGGTCATCAAAGAGTCGTTGTGGACTACCAAAGCACCTTTGCCTCCATAAACGTCAACCGAATAGGAAACCTTGCCATCGCCGGCTGCTTTGACCGGTGAATTAGAAGGACCATACATATCAAGCCCGTTATGGAAATTGTTAGCGTAAAACCCAGAGGAGCGAGCAAAATCAGTTTGGCCGTATTCTTGAGAAATGGTATGGTCATCCAAAGGCCAAGAAAGTTGACCAGAATCAAGATAGGGTCTGGGGTTATTCGCACACCAATTGTCACCGCATTTGGTATAAACCCCAAAATGGACGTGGTCGCCGGTTGAAAGGCCAGTTGAGCCTTGGATACCAATAATTTCTCCTCTTTTAACATCCGCGCCAGCCGGCATTCCTCCCTGGATAAATTGGGCAATTGCCGACTGAATAGCCGCCTGTTCAGCCTTAATTTCTGCCAAGGCCTTTTGATATTTGGTCTCATTATTTTGAGTAACTTCCAAAAGCCGTTGTTTATCGGCCCGCTGCTGACCAAGACTTGCTTTTTGGGCCACCAGTTTAATTTTTGCTGCTTCAATCTCTTTCTTTAAGGCTTCAACCTGGGCTTTTTTCTCGTCCAAATCTTGCTTCTGATTGGAATAGGAAGTCTTGGCTTCTTGCATCTGGGATAAAAGCTTGCGGTCATGCTCTTGAACAATTTGCAGGTACTTTAGGCGTCCTACAAACTGGGAAACATCGTTGGAGGACAACATCAGCTCAAATGTTGAAAAATTATTCGTTTTATAGGTAGCCTGAACTCTTTCATTTAAAACGCCAATTGAATGGCCAATCGAGGCTTGCAATTCGTCGATTTTTTGGGAAAGCTCACCAATTTCCCCCAACAAAATTTCAAGCTTTTTGCTAGTTTCCTCAAGCTGCGTTTGGGTTTCTTCAATTTTTAAGCCAGTTAGGGAAATTTCGTTGTTAAAAGAAGCAATTTGATTTTTCAAGGTCTTCTTTTGTTCGGAAAGCTGGGCAAGTTCTTTTTGGATTTGAGCTTGCTGTTGTTGAATTTCCAAAAGCCTTTGGGCTTTTTGCTGAAGTTCTTGGTTGTTGTCTTGAGCCACCCCAAAAGAAGTATGGGAAAATACCAAAGCTGAGAGTAAAGCTAAATTGAGAATAAAAAGCAAAAATTTTTTCACTGCTTTTATAATCTTAGCGAAGATAGCGCCAGAGAGCAAGAAGACTACCGACTACCCCAAGTAAAAAACCGGCCAATACTTGGGCGAGGAAGGCGATTGCCAAAACCAGCGGGGTAAAGGGATTAACCGGTAAATTAAACGAAGGATTGAAAACCGAGCTTTGAAAATAAGGCGAAAGGAAGAAAAAAACCAAAAAGCCAACGGTTGCCCCAATTAATCCACCCAACAACCCATAAAACGCCCCTTCCAGGACAAACGGCCAACGGATAAACCAAGGGGAAGCTCCAACCAGTTGCATAATTCGGATTTCGTCACGCCGGGAGGCAATCCTTAAGCCAATAATCAAAAGAATAACCGCCAAAGAGACGGTAACCAGTGAGCCGATCACTATTAGTCCTTCCAAGCGAACTGCATTGACCCATTGTTTGAGCTGTTTGATAACATCTTCCTGGAAAACCACTTGATCAACCTCAGGTTTCGCTTTTAAAATTTGGGCCAGATCAGGCAAGAATTTGGCATCTTTGGCACGAATTTCCAAAGAAGCTGGTAGGACATCGGCGGTCACCAGTTCCAGAAGAACCGGGTCGTTTTTATTTTGCTCTTGATAAATTTTTAAAGCTTCCTCTTTGGAAATAAAGCGAATGTCGGAAGTTTTGCCTGTATCTTGAATCTCTTTTTGGATTGCCTCAATTTTTTCGCCTGAAGCGTCATTTTTAAAATAGGCAGAAAGATGGGGCCGGCTTTCAAAGTAAGACAGGATACTTTGGGTATTGATTGCCAAAAGGGAAAAACGAGCTACCAAAAAGAAAGTGAGGGCTAAAACCAAAACTGCGGCCAAAGCTTTATAAGGGCTTCGTCTTAAATTGACCCAAGTGGTTTTAAACACTTTCGTACTTCCCTTCTTTTTCGTCTTTGACCAGTTTGCCTCGATCAAGCCTAATCACCCGTTTTTTGAGGGTATTGACGATCTCGGCATTGTGAGTAGCCAAAACGACAATCGCCCCGCTTTGTTCGTTGATTCGGGAAAGTAATTTAATAATCTCCCAGGAATTTTTCGGATCAAGATCAGCGGTTGGTTCATCAGCCAAAATTACTTCTGGGCTGCCAACAATTGCTCGGGCAATTGCCGTTCGCTGTAACTCTCCCCCGGAGAGCTGTTGAGGAAAAAGATCTTTTTTGTCTGAGATTCCAACCAATTCCAAAACGTTTTCAACCGTGGTTTTAATTTCCTTTTCCGGCCTTGACCTCACTTCTAAGGCGAGGGCGACATTTTCCCATAGAGTCCGATCATCCAGCAGGCGGTAATCTTGAAAAATATTGCCAATTTTTTGCCTCAAGTGAGGAAGTTTTGAATGGTGAATTTTGGTAATGTCTTCTTCATCCAAAAAAATTGAGCCGCTTGATAGCTCTGTCTCTCGGGTAAGAAGTTTTAGAAGAGTGCTTTTGCCAGCACCTGAGGGGCCGATAACAAAAAGAAACTGTTTATCAGGAATCTCGAAGGTAATATCAGAAAGTGCAACCGTTCCTTCTGGGAATTTTTTGCTGACCTTTGAAAATTTAATCATCCGATTAGTTTATTTCGCTTCCTCAACTCGACCAACATCCATCAGCCAGCCGACCTGGGTGGAAGAAAAGGTTTCTCCCCAGACTGTAACTTTTTTCCCAACATATTGATCAAGGTTTACCACTGAGGAAACAAGATAGGCGGTTTGTGACTCGCCGCCTTCACGGACTAGACGATGGGTCCCTTGAGCATTAGAATCGTTGGCCTCGTTTTTTTCAATCATCCCAACCGCACTGTCCTTGAAGGTCTTGGTATCAAGTTGAGGCGGGGGTGGCGTGCCTTTATCGGAAGCCTTATTGGCAGCAGCCTGGGCAGCAGTTTGATGAGATTTGTTTTGAAAAAATAAAAAGCCACTTATTACTCCCAAACCAATGGCTAAAATCACCACCAGCGTCATAACTATTACTGTTGGATTTTTACTGGAGCCTCCTGCCTTGTCCATTGGGTGAACTATTTCTGGCTCTGGGTTGGCTGTCTCTGGTTCCTGGGTTGGCAGCTGACTTTCTTCTTCCATTTTGGGCAAGTTTTCCCTCTGATTATTCTAACACTTTATGATACAACATTTCCAAAAAACAAAAAACCACCCAACTCCCCTTTAGTCTGAACTGATAACTTGGGCTTTAAGTTCGGCTTCAATGAACGATCCCAGTTTACCATCCAAAACCGCTTGGGCATCGCTGGTCTGATAACCGGTCCTCAAATCCTTGACCATTTTATAGGGATGGAGAACATAGGAACGGATTTGGTTACCCCAACCGGCAACTTTATGCTCACCTTTAAGTTGCTTCTTCTCGGCAATTTTTTTCTCTTCCTCGAGCTGCCAAAGTTTGGCCTTTAAAATTTTGAGGGCGTTCTCCCGATTTTGGGCCTGATATCTTTGAGTCTGACAAGTGACGATAATCCCCGTCGGTTTGTGCTTGATTCTCACTGCGGTTGAAACTTTTTGGACATTTTGACCGCCATGGCCAGAGGCCCGGAAGGCCTCAAATTCCAAATCATCAGGATTAATCTCAACCGTCACTTGGTCTTCAATTTGGGGCAAAACTTCAACCAGAGCAAAGGAAGTCTGCCGGAGGTTGTCGGCATTGAATGGTGATTGGCGGACCAGGCGATGGGTACCAGCTTCGCCTTTTAAATATCCATAAGCAAAAGGGGCCGAGACAACAATCGTTATCGTCTTAAAACCGGCTTCTTCCCCAGGAATTTCATTTAAAGTCTCGCCTTTCCAGCCTTGCTCTTCGACAAAGCGCAGATACATTCGCTCAAGCATCGCTACCCAATCCATCGCTTCGGTTCCGCCTTGGCCTGAATGAATGGTCAGGATGGCATCGGCAGAATCGTAGGGTCCGGAAAGAAAAAGGTGCTCTTCAAGTTCTTCTAATTTTTTCTCAATTGACGAGAGGCTTTCCTCAATCGCTTTTTCATCCTCTTCTTTTTCAACCAGTTCACTCATTGCCTTTGTTTCGCCAATTGAGCTATTCAACTCCTCTATCGACTCAATTTCTTCTTTCAGACGGGAAATCTGCCTCATTACTTTTTGGGCCTCAATTTGATCCTGCCAAAAATCGCCTTTGAGGCTTTTGACCTCAAGCTCCCGCAGTTCTTTTCTTTTTTCATCAATATTTAAGCGCGTTGTCAAATCGCCAACGCGCTTTTTCAAATCTTTAATTTTTTCGTCAATTTCGGCCATCTTCTTTTCCCATCAACCTAAACATTGTAAAGCAAAATGAGAAAAACTCAAAATGTTTCAAGCAGCTCAAGTTTAGAACCTTTTTGTCATTATAACTCTGTCTCTTCTTTCGGCTAAATGCGACAAAATGAGACACAATAAACACTATAAAATAGGGAAGTTCGCAAGGAAGATATCCTACAGCTAGTCAGCCCTCAGCTATTTTTCTTTTATCAACTTCCAAATGAAAAAAAAGACAAAGGAGACAATAAAACTGATTACACCAAAGGTGTCCTCTCTCGGCCAAGGAGCAAAGTGGGTTAATTGGCGAGAAAGTGTTTGAGGGTGAACCAAAGCAATAGCAACTATATAAAGCCAGCCCAGCAAGCCAAAAACGAAAAGTGTAAATGATAAAGCCTTAATAATTTTCATCGTTAAGCAATTAAACCATAATCTTTTGCCAAAAAACAATTATGGGCTTGACAATAAACACTAGAGGTGTTAAATTGCCATTTACACTGCCCACGCAGAAGGGAGGTGAAAATGAAGAAGCCTACTATAGGTAATTTATTGCTTTCAATATTGGCCGCATCGTTCTTACTGTTATTACCATTGAGTTTTGTAAGTGCCACAGCAGGAACGGTAATTTGCCATGTGAAGTCTAATCCGCCACAGACAATGACTGTTGCAACTCAAGGAGAGCTCAACGGGCATCTGGGCCACGACGATTACCTTGGTCCATGCAATAACAATCCGGCAGTTCCAGAATTTGGATTAATTACTGGCGGCTTGGCTTTTTTGACATCAGGCGGCGCTTTTTACTTCTTGAAAAAACGGGTTTAAAGGGTTAGAGTTGAAAAGAGGTTTTAAGCATTGAAATTTAAACTAATTAGTGTGGCTATCGCACTATATTTGGTAAGTGCTTTAAGCACAAACGTTTCGGCTGTTAATGTCAATGTAGATGTTAGTAGCAATGGCTCTGGATCTACCAACTCAGTAAACGTATCCACAAATGGATTTTTCAAAACTGTACAGTCCAATTTTTTGAGTGTCGTTAACCGCATATTTGTCAACTCCTCTACTGGTAACAACTCAAGTGACGGAGGTTCAATAAATACCGGGAGCAGTTCCACTAGCATTAACGTAACTACAACTGGCAACAGCAATTATGTAAATAATCCCTGCTGTGAAGGAACTCAACCAGTGCCGGAATTTGGATTAATTACTGGCGGCTTGGCTTTTTTGACATCAGGCGGCGCTTTTTACTTTTTAAGGAAGCGCTCATAAAGAGTTAACTAATAGGCAGTTTATTTCCTCTGGGTTCTAAAATATAACAGACGAGGGAAACTGTCTTTTTTATTGGTTTAAATTAGTTTGCTAAAAAAAATTAAATGGATTAAAATATCCTATAACTTTTATGACTAAAGAGACCACCAGGCTGAAGCAGATTTTACTTAAGTTTTTACTTTTTTCGGTGCTATTTATCATAGTTTCCGGCATCACGGGATCGTGGGTGGTACCCACTAGGCTTCTTTACGGTTTTTATTTCTTCATTTACGGAAACTTAGGGAAATTAGTGCTATTTTCTGCGATCATTTTCGGGCTTCTTGTCCGCAAAAGACTTAAGGACTTAGAAAAACTTCCAGTTGCAAAAGCAAACATTTTTTATATCGCCCTATCGTTTCTTTTGGTCCCTGTCTTTTTCCTCTTTGCCAACAGGCTGCTTGAGTACCAAACCTTTTGGGCCAATTTGCCGCTGGCAATAGCTTCGCATGGCCTGCTTATCTTTATCCCGGCACTTTTGCTTATGGGTGTTTTTAGTCTGCCGTTTCTTTGGGCATTTGCTAAGCGTTTTACCAAGCTTTTGCTTTTATGTCTTGGGGTTTCGGTAGTTTATGACATCGCCATATTCCAGGTTTGGAATTTATGGCCGATATTTTCAAATGGAGTGCTGCATGCGGTGCGCTTCCTATTATCCCTCACCTCGCAAAATGTTGTTTTTTTAGCGCCCAGAACGCTTGTTATCAACAACTTTGCGGTTAGTATCGAAAAATCCTGCTCGGGGTTGGACTCGCTCTTTCTTTTTTCAACGTTGTACCTTCTTATTGCTATTTTGGATTGGAAAGAATTTAACAAAATAAAATTAACCGCGATGTTTATTCCTGCTGCTGTTGGGTTATATCTTGTCAATATTTTTAGGGTATATCTGCTTATTATAATTGGCGCTTATGTTTCCGCTGATTTGTCACTAAAACTATTCCATACCTATCTGGGCATGGTGCTTTTTATTATCTTTTTCTTTATCTTTTGGAAACTGTCTTATTCCTGGATGAAAAAATGATATGAAAATTATTTCTAAATTCTACAACCACTTGGCAGGCGATTCTTTATATAGAAACTCAATCTTTTTAATGGCAAGCACTGGTGTGATGGCGACTTTAGGGTTCTTTTTCTGGATAATAAACACCAGGTTTTTTACGCCAGAGCAGGTAGGATTAGCCACCACCCTTATTTCGGTGATGACATTAATTTCAAGCTTTAGTCTTTTAGGGTTGGGAACAGGCTTAATCCGTTTTTTGCCAACATCAAAGCACAAAAATGAAAAAATAAATACGTGTTTTACCCTTGTTGGCTTAACGGCGATATTTCTATCAGTTATTTATCTTTTCGGTATAAAGATATTTACTCCAAAATTATTATTTGTCAGGGAAAATATTTTCTTTGCCCTGCTATTTGTGTTATTTATAGCTTTTTCTTCACTAAATGCAATTTCAGAAAGTATCTTTGTTGCTTTGCGCTCAAACCAATATGCATTAATAAAAAATATAGTTTGGAGCATAACAAAGCTATCTCTTCCTATTTTTCTTGTTGCGCTGGGAGCCTACGGAATATTTATGTCAGTGGGAATTGCCACGGTTCTTGCTGTTTTTTTGAGTTTGGTTTTTCTTATCTTTAAATTTAATTACCTTTTTAGGCCTGCTATAAACAAAGACGTTGTAAGGCGGATGGCTAAGTTTTCCTTTGGGAATTACGTTGCCGGTTTTATCGGTGGACTACCACAATTGGTACTGCCAATAATAATCACCAATCAACTAGGACCCAAATTTACCGCCTTTTACTATATGCCGATGACGATTGCCAGTTTCCTTTATATCATCCCGCAGGCAACAACCAGATCTCTTTTTGCCGAAGGTTCTCATAGCGAGAGGGACTTTGGGAAATTCTACGGAAAATCGCTGATACTAAATGCGCTTTTGTTTTTACCAGCCATGGTGGCCGTCTATTTTTTGGGAAAGTATATTCTTTTTGTCTTTGGTTTTGAATATGCCAAAGAAGGTACCGAATTCCTACAGCTTTTGGCAATTTCCGGAACATTTATTTATATCAATTCTGTAGGAGGGGTAATACTTAATCTAAGACATCAAATACAAAAATTGATAGTGATTAATATAATAGGTACTCTTCTTATTTTGGGCCTAAGTTATTTTCTCATTTCAAAAGAATTATTAGGAATAGGAATTGCATGGATTATTGGTAATATTGTCATTAGTGGAGTTTACTTATTTTTTAGTTATTCTTTCCATACTAACCACTAAATTCCTTATATCTTGTTTTTAGAAACTTACTATATACTGTAGCAAACTCTTCAGCTATTATTTTTACATCGAACTTCTTGGCCCAATTTTTTGAAGATTTATAATATTTGTCTTTATTCCTAAGAAGATTAATTATCTTTATGGCAATATCATTTGGATTTGATGGATCAGCAAACACACCAGAAATATTTTCTTTTACTGCATCTGGAACGCCACCTGTTCTTGAAGCAACTACTGGAATTCCATACGTATTAGCTTCTAAATAAACTATTCCAAATCCTTCAACGTCACCTGGCATTTCTAAAGGAGGCATAACAAAAACATCTAAAGCTGGGTAAAACTCTTTTATTTTCTTTTCTTCAGATATCTCTCCAAAATATTTCCATTCAAATTTTGCTTTCTTCAACTCTCTCATAATTCTTTTCTTCTCTAATCCTTTACCAGCAAGGTAGTATATAAAGTCTATATTGTAATTTTCTTTGATTATATTCAAGGCCTTTATAATATTAGGGACATTTTTTCTTTTATTAAATCTCGTTAGTGTTCCAAAAATTATTTTTTCTTTTTTGACTCTTTTTATATGCACGAATTTTTCAAGATCGATTGCAGGAGTAATTATTTTTATCTTTTTAGGGTTTATGGAAAACTTTTTTATTATAATTTCTTTTGTATATCTACTATCGGCGGAGATCAATGCTGCATTAGATAATACTTTTGGAAAAAGTTTTTTTTTATAACCTTTTATATTTTCCGCTAATATCTCCAAGCCATGACAAGTAACAATATATTTCTTGTCTAAAAAAGGCATTGCTTCTTCTAAATGCCAGAAATGGAGCAAGTCTGCATCATTTGTTCTATGTTTTCGTCTAAAATGATCAGTGTAAAAACGAGAAAATAAATAAGCTCCCATTTTAGGAGGAAGACGTCTCAAGATAATATTAGAAGGAATATTTAAATCGTATGTCCAGTTTATAATTTCCAAATCAAATTTATCTTTTAATCCAGAATAGATAGATTTAGCAAATTCTTGAATACCCCCTTTTGTATACAACTCTGGCACAATAAATAGTATTTTCATTTTTTGAACTTAAGTTGCTTTCTTATTTCTAAGGAACTTCTAGGAATTGGCATTTCCTGGATTGTATCGTAAATAATTAGTTCTCTTCTTTATTTTGATGATTAGCGGAAAAGTTTGATTTGGATTGAGAGCTTAATGGAATTTATTGATTATCTTGAAACGTGTTTTTAATGATTTAATAATGAATCATATAGTTCCATTCTTTGTTTACCTATCACTTCCGCACTGTATTTATACTCTTCTTGTGCGAGATTTTGAACAATACGGTTATATAATTCTTGGTTGGTTAAAAGTTCTTTTATGACATTAGCCAGTTGTTTTGGATTGCTAGGTTCAACTAACATCCCTGTTTCTCTGTCAGTTATTCCTTCGGGAATACCCCCTACTTTTGTAGCAATACACGGGGTTCCTGAAGATATGGAGTCTTGAATAAATCTTCCGAAAGGTTCCGGCCAAATTGACGGGGCGAGGATAATTTTTGATTTTGCGTAGAGTTTTATTAAAGTATCGTTTGGAATCTTTCCTAAAAGTTTAATATAATTTAGCCCTTTTTTTGTTACATAAAGACTAATATTTTTAAACTCTTGTCCGCTTCCCGCTATATCAAATTCAATAGAATCATCGTTTAGTATTTCTACGGCTTTTATTGCATCCCAAATACCTTTTTCTTTTTCAATTCTTCCAGCGAAAACAATCCTTTTATTTTTGAGATTTTTATTTTTTGTAGCACTCACATCCATCATATTATAAATAACTTTTAATTTTTCTTTAGGAATTCCCGCCAATAGATGCTGTTCCATAACATATTTACTAAGGGCGACAATAATCAATTTTTTATACCCAATCGCTATTTTTAATAGTAAATAAAATATTTTGAAAGTAATAAATCTGTAATGGGCAAATAGAAAACGAAAAATCTCTAACCGTTTTGGCCATATTCCGGTTGACCTGGATAAACTTGAGAGACAATCGTGTTTCTTGACAGATTTCTCAAAACAGCCAGGTCTTCCAAATGCTGAGGGGCAAAGGAGTGTCCCCCCCCTAACGTCAACAACTACGGGCTTGTGAGTAAAAATAGCTGCATATATGATTGGAATCATAAGATCCGAGGTTGCGACAACATGGAGAATATCAATTTTTTCTTTTTTTATAAAAAAATACGCTTTAATAAAATTTATAAGCGGGTAAATCCAAAAATCCAGAATCAGATACCTAATAATTTCGGTAAAATTCCCTAACCCAGATGAAGTTTCCTCAAGTATAGGATAAACTTTTGCACCCGCAAAAACATATGTTTCTTTTTGGTGTTTCTGTGTAAACACAAAACACTGGTGAAATTTAGAAATATACCTAACCACGAGCGATGTGCTAATTTCTGCTCCACCCTTCGTATATGGAGGAAAATATTCAGTAATGTATAGTATTTTCATTCACCTATCTATATATAGCTGATCCTTTGTTGTCATAAATTTTATTTTTATTTTGATCTAAAAAATCTAAGGGATAAACAAATCCCAGATTCATCCCTCTTATCGTAAAATAGCCAATTTGATTTACGTAATTTGTATAACCTAAAAATACATATGAATCCCTGCTGAAAGTGGGAGGAAGCGAATCAGTAACAATATTCCTGATCTTTCCTTGGGATATCAATACATGATGGCTTGGCGGGCTCGCATATACCGTGTCTGTAAAAAAATTTGTCAACCAATTAGTTGAAATAACTTCAGATTTATGGGTATATGTCAGGTCATATGAAGAGCCAAAATTATTCAACCACATGACCGTTTCCCCTCCTACTATTTGCCAGACAAAACCAAATGTAAACAAAAAAATTGAAACTAAAAAGATTGAAATCACCATTACTGTATTACCAATGCCTAATCGGAGCAGCTTATTAAAAATCAAAATTCCACCCATAATCTCCACGGGTGCTATCACTATCATCATTTGCATGTACAACCGGTCAAAGTTGTAACCCTGTGATACAAAAGGTAAAACTACCATTGCAACAATCAACAGTCCTGAAACTAAAGCCAATAATAAATACTCAGGATTAGGCATTATAAATCCAGAAGATTTACTAAAAACTATAAAGAAAAAACCTGCACCAATAAATACCGGCACCAATAACAACAAGATCTTATAAAGTTTAAAAAAAGCACCATAGACTTGAGAATTAGGAACATCTAAAGATCTGGAATATCTAGGCAAAAATTTATAATTCTCATAAGATTTCTCGTCGTATCTCTTTATTTCTTTTCTTGCTCCATACTCTTTGGTTTTCAAAGCGTAATATTCATCGTAGGTTGTTTGAGATATTGGGTTATAATCCACATTAAAAACCTGATTTACTATCGCGTTCTTTTTCTCATCTACTAAAATTTGGTTCAAGTTTTTGATTGTATTCCTAAGAAAATAAGTTACGTTCCCTGAAGACTGGGTTATTTGGGAGTACCAAAGAAAAGTAAAGAGAATAAGTAAAATTATATAGATTCCTTTAATGTTTACTTGTTTATTATTCGGAAAGTATAAATTAAAAAAATTTAACAACCTTACCGTAAATTGGATCTTACACTTATTTAATATTCTCACCGTAAGTGTACCCAAATAAACTAACGTGAATAAAATAATGGTCACATAAGATGTTGAATAGTGTGAAACAACCATTGAGAAACTTAATATAATTACTAAAAAATATTTTATTCTTGTCTCAATTTGGTTGTTAAATAGGATTAGAAGAGATAAAGCAAAAAAAAGAAAAGCGATTTCTTGCCTTGCCAATGTCACTATTGGGTCAATAAACCATGGATTGGAAATAAAAAAAATGCTAGCGAAAAAAGAAGCAATATTTGATGTCATTCTTTTAAAGAATAGGTACATCGCAATAGGCGTAAGACTAAATAGAAGAGGATAAGCAAGTTTGAATATATACTGGTCATTAACTTTCAAAAATGCATCGAATATAGTAGGCAGTATCGTCAAACTCAAACAGGCATTGTATGCGCTTCGTAAATTATCCATGCTCCATAGAGAATATTCTTTCGTAATTCTAAAAACTCGATATTCCAAACTAATATCGTATCCTGAAATATACCAGCTCCTTAAGGAGAGCATAAGTAAGACTGCCGCCCCAATCAAAAAAATAGACCAAGGATAAATGTTTTCGTTTAATTTATTCCTAAATAAAACTACGAGGGGGACATATATAGCGATTCCTCCCAGCATTGTCATAGTTAGGTAATTTGGTCCGTCATTATTTAGAGTTATCGCTCCTAGAATACTTAAGAGAGGAAAAATCATAGGGGTTATGAAGAAAATCTTGTTTAACCAATTCAATTTTGGAAATTCAATTTTGAGTGAGAATCCATTATTTCGTATGTAAGCAATATGCCAAAAAATTAATAAGAGAGCATTAAAACTAATAAGTAAGGGCGTTAATGACAGCGGTTTGTCTGTAATATGCAGCCACGGAAGAATCCAATTTATAGCTAATCCCCCAAACATTAAAAAAGCAATACTTAGGCCAATTGTGTAAACCAAATATTCCCAAAAACTAATATTTCTTATTCTAAGCATTAGAGTAATCAGTAGTCCGGGAATTATTGTTAGGAAAGCAAAAGAGAGGATAGCCTTGAGATAGAGATATTGAAAGTCTAAAAGGACTAAACTATTTACAATTAACCCAAAAATCAGAATTCCAAAAAAAAGTATATTTTTTGTGATTTTCATATAATTTTTAAGCCCTCTATTTCTTTTTTCCACTGCTTAATACATTCTTTCGTATCAAACCGCTTGACCCATTTCAGACAATCGTTTTTCATTTTTCTTGCTTTTTTTATATTGAACTTTTTGACGGTTTTTATAATATCTTCCTCTGTGGCTTTGGTTAAAAAACCAGTTTTTCCATCAATAACAGTTTCTTTACAACCCCCTTCATTAGTTGCGATACAAGTTTTGCCTGAAGCCATGCCCTCTAAGGGAACAAGACCGAAATCTTCATGTAAGGGTATGTAAATTGTTGCAAGACAATTAGAATATAAATTGAATAATTCTCTTTCAGATATACTACCTTGCCACTTAATATTCGAGTTTCCTCTGATTATATTTAGGATGTTTGATCTCATAGGTCCATCTCCCACAATAATTAATTTTTTAGTTGGCATTTTTGTGAAGGCTTTTGCGATAAGATCGATTCGTTTTTCAGGATATAACCTACCTACTGATAAAAAGTAATCTCCAAATTCGTTAAACTTAAATCTTTTGGTATCAACAGGAGAATAAATTACCTTTGCTTTTATTTTATAGATCCTATTGATTCTTTGTGCAACACATTTAGTCTGAGCAATAGTCGCAGTAAAATTTTGCTTTATAATTAATTGGTCAAAAGACTTAAATACCAATCTGTAAAGCCATAAAATTATTTGCTTGAAAATATTTAGTTTCTTAATACGAACACTTTTATCATCATAAAATAGTTTATTTGGTGTTAGACAATACCAAATATTTTTAATGCCTCGTTTGGAACCGAATATGGAAGAAAACCCGACATAGATATTTATATCGTAATGAAATCTATTTTTGTTTAAGAAAAATCTTATTGGTGCTTCGAAGAGAATTCCTAGTGGTTTTAAAAAATGTACCGAAAAATTTTCTATATCTATAACCCTATTTTTAATCGGCATCCACTGATTAATTTTTGCATCATATCCAGACGTTATGATATCCGCACCTAAATTATTGGCTAATTCTATTGCTACTCTTTCTGCACCCCCTTTAGACACCAGCGAATCATAAAAAAGTGCTATTTTCATTTGGTTATTTTCTCGTAAGTATTCTCAACACTTTTTGCAATTTTTTTCCAACTATATCTTTCTTTTACTAGTTCTGCTCCATTCTGGCCCATTTTCTCGGAGAGTTTGGGATTTTTAAGAATTTTGATTATTGACTCTGCTAAAGCTTGAAGGTTTTTTGGAGGAACAATTAGTCCGCTATTATTTTCTTTTATATCTTTTGCCGCTCCTACAATATTCGTTACAACAACGGGTGTTTTACATGCCATTGACTCGATTGCAACAATTCCGAAGCCTTCTATTTCTATTGAAGGCAAGACAAAAAGCGACGACTTGCTGTAAAGTTTAACTAAATCTTTTTGTTTCTTTTCACCTAAAAATTCGACGTTTTTTTCAATATTTAAATCTTTTGCTATATTAATATAAAATTTCTTTAACTCCCCTTCTCCAACTATAATTAATTTAATGTCTGGAATTGATTCTTTCACAATTTCTATTGCCTTCAATAAGTAATCAAGACCTTTAAATTTGTGATGCTTATCTAAAACGGAAACAAATAGAACGGTATCTTTCTCTCTTCGTATATTCAGTGGTTTAAAAAATTCGTTATTTACCCCATTAGGTAAAAAAGATATTTTGTTTTTATATCTCTTCAAAATATTGCTTGTATTAGAAAATGATTTCTCCCATTCATCATTTACAATGATAATTTTATCAACCAATGAAAGAGATAATAGAAATATTGTATGTAAATAAATTTCAGTAATTATTTTACTTAAAAAACTTGTCTTATCCATATCATTATGAATTGTAATTACAGTTTTCTTTTTCATTATTTTTCCGATTAATATACTTATGTCTGCTGACCAGGGTGTTGGCATATGTGTGTGAATGATATCGAATTTACTTCTTAGTATTTCGAAAGGTAAAGTTAAAGTAATATTTGTATTGGTTACTTTAAATAAATATTTTAGTCTTCTGATGTTAATTCCATTTATATTTTTTAAATCTGAATTTGGTTCGTTTGCGCAGATAACTTTAACTGTATGACCTGTTTTCACGAGTTGTTCAGATAAATCTAGAACATACTTATTAACGCCTCCTATATCAGGATAAAATCTGGCTGGTGTATGAATAATTTTTAACTTCTTTTTATTCACATTAAGTTCTGACTACAGTTGCTTCAGATATTAATTGAAGTTGTAATTTATTTATTTTAATTGCGTATTCAGGTGAAATTGAAGAAAGCGACTTATTTTTTAATATTGAATCTGCAAAAATATCTACAACTCTTTCGTTTCCACACAAATATTTTCTATTAATTACCTTAAGACCCGATAGAAATGTGCCTTCTAGATGACCATAAACCGCACTTTTGGATGTATTAAGTATGTCGAAAGGTTTATGAGTATTATCATTTGGAAGAGAAAAGTATATATCTCGAAAAATATCAATAATTCCAAGCCGATCTTCACCAATCACAAGTAAATACCATTCTGACAGGGAGGCTTCAAAGTTTAGATACATAGATGCAGGTACACCAATCTTGGTTCGAAAGTTTGCGGTAACCAACGCGGGTGTTTTAAGACCGGTCGTTGAATTAAATTTAACGGCATTCACCAAGGTTAAGCCCTTTGCATATTTATCAATTAGATAAAGTAAGTGAGGAGATTCATCGAAGAATAAACCCCATGGAAGTTTCTCGTACCAGCTTGGGAGCCTTCTATTATGATTTCCGAATTGGAATGCAAATATTCCTTTTATTTTTCCTATTTTCCCTTTTTCTATTTCTTTATCCAGTTTTTGTGAAGAATCAGAAAATTGAAAATTATGTACAATGCCAAGTTTTAATTTTTTCTTTTTTGCCAAGTCAACTAATTCTTTCGATTCTTTGACACTTGTTGTAAAGGGTTTTTCCATAAGTACGTGTTTACCATTTTGGAGACAAAACTTTGCCAATTTATAATGACTCATGGGATCAGTTCCGATCATTACAGCGTCGCAGTCTTTTAACCATTCTTTATTTTTAGTAGCGTCTCCAGTATAGAATTTAGGAATTTTATATTTTTTTGCAAGTTTTTTTAATTTCTCCTCTTGTCTTCCAACAACTGCAACAATTTCAAACTTATCGTTGTTATATAAGGCAGGAATGTGTCTATTACTAACCACCCACCCTGAACCTATTGAGGCAATCTTAATTTTTTTCATTTTTTACCTCTCCATAAATTTTTAATAATTTATTGATATGTACTTTCCAACTAAATTCATTAACAACAAATTTTCTGGAATAGTTTTTCATACTATCTACTTCTTTTGTATTTGAAAGTATATTTTGGATACTGTTTTTAATTTGATTTATGTCTCGATCAATTAATTTAACAAGATTAATATCAAATAATTCTTTATAGTATTGTTGTTTTGTTGTAATTATCGGGAGACCTGAAGCCATAGCTTCTTGAAGTGAAAGAGGGAATCCTTCGCCTGTTGAAGGAAGCACAAATAAATCGCATGCTTGATAAATTTCTTTTAATTTATTTTGCGGCAAAAAACCAAATATGAATATTCCCTTTGTATCATATGTTTCTTTTGGTAATTTTCCTTCTCCCACCAGAACGATGTCAAAGTTAGGGGTTTTTGCTTTTATCAATAAGTCTATACCCTTTTTTGATACAAATCTTCCTACAAATAATGCTAATTTTTTGTCCGGTGGTAATTTATATTTTTTTCTTAGCAATATTTTTTGTTTTTGAGTTGCAGGTTTAAATAAATTTATATCAACACCATTTATCAAATATTCAATCTTTGTTTTTGTTATTTTTGATAAGAAAACTTGCACATTCTTATTTAAAACTAATACTTTATAACTTTTGTTTAAAGTTATTCTTCCGATAGTTTTAAATGCAAGTTTTTGAATAATATTTACAATAAAGTTTGTATATACAACAAATCCAACGTGTTCCGTAACAATAAAGGGTTTTTTACATATTCCCGCAATAAAAGAACCAAAGAATGAACCCATATATAAAGCACCGTGTGTATGAACCACATCCGCTTTTTTTATTTCAGTGTTAAGAATAGAAAGAAGTCTTAAAGAAAAAATTGGAAATGGTACATCAAAATTTTTCTCAAGCCAATTCCAAGCTTTTACACGGACAATATTAATACCTTCAATCTGTTCATTATTTTTTTCATTGTTAAGCTTACTAGTAATAATGGTTACCTTATGACCTCTTCTTATTAGTTCTTTCGCTTGGTTATATGCAACAACTTCGATTCCCCCTATATGCGGATTAAAATAATGAGTTACGATAAGAATCTTCATAGACGTTTTTAGTTACCCTAGAATGATTACTTTATGTGTTTTTGTATGGGGTTGTTTAATAATTAATTGAGTTCTTTTTACAAAGAGGTGTGTTATATTTCCTATACCATCCCCAATCGTGTTTAATTTTTCTTTTCCAGCTCTACTTCTATAATGAATTGGTATTTCTGCACATTTAAAACCCCTGACATAGGCTTCTATTTTTATTTCTTGGGAAAATGGCATACCGGAAGATTTTACTTTTAGTTTTTTCCAGATACTTCGTTTAAAAACCCACATTCCCGACTGAGAATCAACAAAAGGAGAATTAAAGAGTATTTTAGTAATAATGGTTAAAACATAATTTCCAAATATGTGACTTTTTGACATTACTCTAGTATTAATATGTTTAAGTCTATTAGTATTTATAAAATCTAAATCTTCTTTCTCCATTTTCTTTAAGATTTCGGGTAAATCTTGGAAAGGATATGTAAGATCCGCATCTCCGGTTGCAATAATGTCTCCTGTTGCATTGGCAAAGCCTGCTTTGTAAGCGTTTCCATAACCGCGAATTGGCTGGATGATTACTTTGGCACCATGAGTTTCTGCAATTTTTGGTGTTTTATCACGAGACCCGTTATCAATAACTAAAATTTCGGTTTCGTAACCCATTTCTTTTAACTTTAGAGTTGGGACTTCCTTGATAACCGGGCCAATACCTTTTTCTTCGTCCAATGCTGGTATAACAATCGTTAATGTTTTCATTCTTTCTCAGTTTTTTTCAAAAAAAACCCAATCGAATTTCGTACGGTTGGGCAGTTTTATTCTTTCTAAATTTAGATATAGTTTTAATAGGTTTTATTAGAATCGATAAATTTATCAAGATCTTCATTGGTGATTCTATAATTTCGGCCGAACCTTACTGCTGGTAGTTTTTTATTTCTAATGTATTTATAGATTGTCAGCAAATTAAGCCGAAGCTCTTTTGCCACTTCCGATGGAGTTAAAAATGACCTGTTATTGTTCATAGTTTATATTATGGGTTTGAAGTTTACCGTGTTTGTTTATACTTGTCAATTGTTTACTATATTTAGGGCAAATGTGATCTGATGATATCCTTCAAATCCGGATTTTGCGGGATTAAGGCCCCTGCAACTGATTGTGCGGGCAAAAGGAGGGTAGGTTGATCCCCCTTGGATAAATATATTCTTTCCACAATCTGAGACCCGTTGTTTTCGGGCGAAGCATAATAAACATATAGGGGTATTTTTCCAAGATATGGAAACCTTTGGGCGATATTTTGGATCTCGATATTTACAGAATTAATTGAATCCTCCTTGTTAACAAAGATAAACCCTTCCTCGTTCCGGCTGTTTACAAAACCGATCGCGCTTAAAGAGGTATTTCTCCCAAATGTTGCCTCCACAACCTTACTTTCACCCTTGCCGAGACCCAAAGTATTACTCAAAAGCCTCCAGGTTTTGGCTTGAGGCAATAATTCCGCTTTACCGTTTGCCCATTTGTAAAAGGCAAACGAAGGATCGTCATTGATAATCTTTGGGCGGTTACCATCCAACATTACATAGTAATTAGCCATCTTTAACCCCATTTTTAAAAACTCAACGAATTTATCAGCGGTATAGGTAAGGGCACGGTTGCCTGATCTGAAATCTTGATTGCTTTCTTCATCTCCACGATAATTCCATTCGGTAAGAAAGATTGGCGTTTGTTCTTTTTTGTATTTTGACAGTATTTTTTGGTAATGAAGCCATGACGGTTCCGGAAGGTGTTCATAATTGTGATAGCTGACAAAATCAAGCAAATCTTTTGTTTGAGGATCCTTTAGTAAGGCCTCAAGAATTGAAGTATCGTTGGGGTCGTGCCCGACAGATCCCCCGATAGGGATATTTTTATTTTCATTTAATTCCTGCTGGGCTTCCCGGATTGCATGATAGGCGTGATAATATATTTGCTTATAAGCTTCCTCTCTTGAAATTTGGCTGTTTGTCAGGTCAAGAAAAGTTTTTAATGTCGGCTCGTTCCAAACTTCGATATAGTCAATATTATCCTTGTGCAGTTTGTAAATTTTTTTAATAATATCTTCATATACATCCCAGTCTTTAGGAACACCATGTGTCGTCCCGGAATATGTAAGCCACGCTGGAGCGTAGGCAAATATTGCCATTACTTTCATGCCCTTTTTTTGGGCATTTTGGTAATTTTCATTTGTAATATTAATTTTTTTTAAATTCCATTTTTGTGGATTTTGGATATCATTAACATTATTTTTATAATCCTCAAGAGTGATATTGCCAGGCATTTCATTTTCAATAAAAATACCCCTGCGGATTACGGTAACCCCTACCTCCTCCAATTTATCCCAAGCATCCTGTTGATCAAGATTCGGAGAGTGGACACCGCCGAAGATCAGGGGTGAACCGATAGCTATTTGGCTGGCAAAATCCACTTTGACGTTTATGGGGCCTGTGGATATTCCGTCAAGAATTTTCCTTTGGTTCTCTTGCCTGGCTTTATCACTTCTATATTCTCTTACGAATGGCACCACGAAATGAACTGTGGCCAATACAAAAAGCAAAAGTACCAATAACAGGCCGACCCCAAAAAAGGGTTTTTTAAAGATGAAAAATTTCATTCGGATTTGGTTCTGGGTTATTACCTTCATCTATCCAAAAATCAATTTGTTGGTGTTTATCGATAAGATTGACGATTACTTGCGCTCTTTTTATTGGTTGGGTAAGGGTGTAACTTTCCTCAATGGTTTTATACTCATCCTGTTTTAGATTGACAGATCCTTGACCAACCATTTGTTTTTCTCCATTGGAATCGATGTAAACTTCATAGGGATAGGTCATCTCTTTGGACTCCAGATTGTGCAGGGTGAATTTGAACTTATTTTCTTTATCAAGAGTTGTATCTTTCGGGAGGTTGAGGTGGTCGGCAAAATAAAGTTCGGTAAAAGTTTCGGGCTTTTTGGTGGTGGCCATGGTAACGGCGTTTTTTACGGCCGGCACCTTGTTAAGATTATAAATTCCCCACCATAAACATACTGCCAGGATCAACAATTCAATCCCTATTATCAGCAGTTCAGTCCAGAATATCAGCTTGTGAATTATCTTTTTAATTTTTAACCCTCTTTGGTCTTTTTTATAAAAAACCTAACCATTCAGGCAGTTTTTTCCAAAAACCGGTATTAGTTGTGCCGATTGTTTTTACTTTGTTCTAACTTTGTGCTTTTTGATGAACTTATTTAAGTCCTCTTCACTAATTCGGTAGTTTTTGCCAAGTTTGACCGCTGGCAACTTGCCATTTCGAATATAGTCATAAATAGTCAGGGTGTTGAGCTTTAAAAGATTAGCAACTTCTTTGGCTGTAAATAAACTTATTGACATAGGAAAACTTTATATACCATGTTTTTGTTAATTCTACAAGGGTTTAATATATTCAAGTATTGTTATGAGAGTTTTGATGAGGTTTTAATTTATTGGTTATTAGATGATGTGATAAGATGGAAATAGGCAGGGATTATTTAGAATGCTCATAAATATCGGCTTACACCATTTCCACAATCGAGGAAGTAGTGAAAACCACCCTTTTTTTGAATCAAGATCCAAACTCATTAAGCTTTTTGATCGTTTAGTCTACATCGGCGGAACAAGCGGCGTAATCGTCACTCTCCCCCAACTAACCAAAATCTGGATCGGCCGAAATGTTGCCGGTCTTTCTTTAATAACCTGGATCGGACTTTTTGGTGGCACATTATTTTGGGTATGTTACGGAATCCTTCACAAAGCCCGACCAATCATTTATATCAACTTAGTTTACAGCGTCGTAAACCTTCTGATAGTCATCGGGATCATTGTCTTTAGCTAGCCAAGAGAAACTCAAGAAGCCAGACTTTAAACTGAATCTTCTGGGCAAAAACTCCCAAGAATATTTATTCCGAGCGAAAAACCCTGAAATTCATGCGGGATGAAGTGATTTTGAGCGAGGAAAAGAGAAACACGGCCGCAAGGCCGTGGGAATCTATTTATAAACCCCTTGGCGGGATTCGATTTTAAAAATGACAACCATTTTTTCTTTTTTAAAAAATTGATAGACAATTCGCCAGTCTCCAACTCTAAATTTCCTTTTCCCTTCAAACTCTCCATATAATGGTAAACCAGAAAAAGGTTCATCGGCAATAATTTCTAGGGCCTTAAGGACTCTGGGGACAACTTTTTGAGGAAGTCTCTTGTATGTTTTTTTGGCGGTTGAAGTGAACTTAAGTGGATAAGCCAACTTATCTACCCGGTTGTTTGCGACCTACGACTTGTTCATAAGTGAGTAGTTTCTTTTCTTTGACCTCTTTTTCGCCTTTTTTGATTTCACTATATGAATGAGTCATTGAAAAAAGAGTTTCTTCCCAACTTTCAAATTCTTCGGCCGACATTAAGACCGCTTTGGCTTCACCTTTTTTGGTGATTGTAAAACGCTCCCAGAGCTCGTCGACTTTATCAACCAGGTCAGGAAGTATTGTTCTTGCCTTGGAAACTGCAATGATGGTCATCTTTATATCCTTTCATCAATGATTGTACAATTTTTCGTACACCTTGTCAACAAGTTTTTACCCATTTAAAAGCCACCCTCTCTGTTGGCAGTCGAGAGTGGCTTTTAAACAAAGTTGGTCTTTCTGAGAAAGGACTACTTTTCCCCACGAAAAAACCCCACGTCTGAAGCCAGACTTGGGGCTTAAAATTCTTCTGATTTAATCCTGCAATGCAGGATGGACAGATTAAATTCATGGGCAGGAATTGGCCAACCGATAGCATAAAAGCCTAAAAATTGGAGGCAATAGTTGGAAGCCTTATGGTAATCCCGATAATTATATCGGGCGCTTCTGGCTATTACCTCCGTTTACGGTCAGCAAAATTAAGCAAAGGGATTGTAATCTGCTAGTTGGCGAACTGTCAAGAGAATCAAATTATATCAAAAGACTACCAATCAAAAACCAAGACTAATTTTCAAACTCCCTAAGCCTTGCAAAAAAACCTATAATATGTTATTTTTACCTTCCATGTTTGAACCTAAAAAGCAAAAGCTACTGGTGATTGCCCCTCATCCCGACGATGAAGTTTTAGGCTGTGGAGGTTTGATTAAAAAAATTAAAGACGCCGGTGGTAAAGTTTATGTTCTCTTTTTGACGGTTGGCGACACTCGCGATTTTTCCAAAAAGGGTTCATCGACTGGCAAAGAGCGAAAAAAAGAAATTGAAAAGGTTGCCAAACTCTTAAAATTTGATAACTATCATTTGGTTTTTGAGGGCGATGATTATCACCTAAAGCTTGACCTAGTTGGCCAGAAAACTTTGATGGGGATTATTGAGCGAGAAAGTGTTGTTTCGATTGAAAAAGTTAAACCGACAATTGTCGCCTATCCTTCTCCTGGTTCCTATAATCAAGACCACCGGATCGCCAGAATTGCAACCCACGCCGCCCTTCGGCCTTCAGCAACCTCTGATAAGCACGTTGTCCAGATGGTTTTATCATACGAAGAGCCGGCTGATGTTTGGAGATTACAAAACCAGCCAGAACCGAACCTCTTGGTGCCCTTAACCAAAAATGAATTTAACTCTAAAATTGCCGCCCTCAAGCTTTATAAATCTCAATTGCGTCCCTTTCCTAACCCAAGATCGACAAAAGCAATCAAAGCCTTGGCCACACTTCGAGGATCGCAATGCGGGCAAGAGTTTGCGGAAGGTTTCAGGTTATATCGAGCAATTTTTTGAATAAAATGATTGTCGCCGCTCACCAACCGAATTACTTGCCCAATCTGGCATTCTTCAACAAAATGGCCAAGGCCGACCTTTTTGTGATTATCACTAATTTGCAATTTGAAAAGCAGGAAGGCTGGCAGCAACGCCACAAAATCCCCGGGCCAAATGGTGATGTCTGGCTAACTGTTCCGGTTTTGGGTTCGCAAAATCAACTAATCAAGGAAGTGAAAATCAACCAAAAACTTCCCTGGCAAAGAAAGCATGCCAAAACTTTAGAAACTGTCTATGCCAAAACCAAAGAAAAAAAGGCCTTGGAAGAAATTATTAAAGTTTACCAAAAAGATTGGAAGAGGCTTGTCGATCTAAACGTCTCTCTGATTCTGCTTCTTAAAAAAATTTTGGATATCAAAACGCCAGTGGTGGTTGACGAGGATGTTTCAGGAGTAAAACATACGTTGATTATTAATGTCTGTAAGAGTCACGGGGCAGATATTTATTTATCAGGAGTAGGAGCAAAATTATATTTGGACGAGGAAAGGCTTGAAGAACTGAAGAAAAATAACATTGAGCATCGGATTGTCGAAAAGAATTTGACTGCTCTCTACCCTTATTCAACGGTTCACTATTTACTGGCGGAAGGCAAGGACTGGGTTTTAAATGCCATTTAAAGTCAACTTTTTCTCAGCAGCACTTTGGGCAATCCTTTTACTGGCTTTTCTTGTTCGAGTCATTAATCTTAACTACAATTCACCTTTTCTTGACGAGGCAATTTATGTCGTGCTTGGGAAAAAAATTCTCAGCGGAAACTTTGCTGAGGTAGCAAGCAGTATTACCTGGGTTGGTGGCTTTCCCTTCTTTTATCCAACAATTTCGGCAATCTTTTTTTCGATTGGTGGAATTTTGGCCACCAGATTCTTTAATGTTATCTTAGGAACAATAGTTGTTTTTTTGACTTATCAATTGGCAAAACAGCTTTTTCCTTCAAAAGAAGACTGGACGCGGACAACTGTCGGCTTGATAGCCGCTGCCTTGATGGCAACTTCAGCAATTCCGATATCGTCAAGCAGACTAGCAAATTATGACATGCTTGCTGTTACTATTTTTTTGGTTGGCTTAATATTTTTGGTCAAAGCGATTTTCGAGGGTGAAAAAAATTGGTATTTAATATCAGTTTTAGTCTTGTTTGTCTCCTTCCTGGCAAAGTATGTTGTGGCAATTTTTTTCCCTTTTTTTCTTATCCTGACAATCTGGCTGGCTGCCAAAACGAAAAACCAAGAAATGACAACGGGAATCTTGAAATATTTTTGGCTTCCTCTTATTTTTTTAACTTTAATTTATGGTGGACTAAACTTTTCTAGCTTGAAAGGATATTTTGTCAACCAAGCTTTCCAAGAAAGCAGTTCTGCTTGGGGAATCCTTCAAATTTTTTGGCGGTATACCTTTATTTACTACATCCTATCATCAGGAGCATTTATTCTCCTTTTTCTCAAAAAACAAGTATTTATTCTTGCACAGACGCTCCTGCTTCTAGCTATTTCTTTGGTACCCTTGGTTGCCCATCTTTTGAAAGGCAATATCTTATCAGCGCATCAGCATACGATTTTTTCACAAATATTTATTTTGCCGTTGGCTGGAGTATTTTTTTTATTAATCATTAAGAAAAACAGAAAGATCGGAATTTTATTGGCTACCACTCTGGTCATCTTCAATCTTTTTCTTTCCATCCCCAAGGTCAAAGCTCTGGAAAGTTTTTGGCCAAACACTAATCAGGCTGTCGAGATAATCAAAAATAATGTCTCTGCCAATGATAAAATCCTGGCTGAAGCAGATGGTGTCGTAACGATTGCACTTTATGATAAACTACCAACCGAAAATATTACTGGACCATTTTATTTCTCATACCAAAATCAAACAGGACTGCCAGCCTATCTGCAAGCAGTTGGCAATGGCTATTTTAATTTGTTCCAGTTGGACGGGACAATCTTTCGCCAGAATGAAATCGCGGAAATCGAAAGCTTGGCAAATCAAAAATATTCTCTTATCTATCTCGAGGACAAAATTAAAATTTACAAACTACAAACTTAAATGAAAAAGATATCTCATAACAAACCATGTTTGGACGAGAAAGAAATAAAGGCCGTTGCTAAAGTCTTAAAAAGTAATTGGTTAATTCCTGGAATTGAAGTAGAAAAACTCGAAAACAATGTTAAAAAATTAGTCGGGACAAAGTATGCCGTTGCTACCAGCAGTGGTATTTCCGCCGTCCATTTAAGTCTAATCGCCCTTGGTGTTGGCGCTGGCGACGAGGTAATCTTGCCAACTTACACCTTCGCCGGACTTTTAAATCCAATTAACTACATTGGTGCGATTCCAGTGCTTGTCGATATCGAAAAAAACGGCTTTAATATTGACCCTTCTCAAATCAAAAATAAACTTACTGACAAAACTAAAGCGATTATCGTGCCGCATACTTTTGGACTACCAGCCAAAATTGATAAAATTAAAAAATTTAAAATTCCAGTGATCGAAGATTGCGCCCATGCTCTTGGTAGTTACGTTGGTGGTCAACCATTGGGATCATTCGGGGATCTGAGTATCTTCTCATTTTATGCCACTAAAATGATCGCTTGCGGTCAAGGAGGAATGGTAGTTACCAATAATAAAAGATATTTCGATATTATCGACGATTTAATTCATTATGATCAACGACAAGATTATAAAGTCAGGTACAACTACCAACTAACGGATGTTGCCGCCAGCATTGGTAACGCCCAATTTGCCAAACTTTCTTTTTTCATTGAAAGAAGAAGAAAAATTGCCCTGCGTTATATCGAAACCCTTGAGAAGATAAAAAATCTTCAATTTTGGCCAAAAAGGCAAGACCAAAATTTGAACTATTATCGTTTTATCATCAAATTTGATCAAAAAGAAACTAGAGATGAATTCAAAAGCCAGCTTGACAAAAATGGTATATCATCGATTGTTCCAATTGAAAACTACCAACTTTTGCATCATTATTTAAAGCTTGATAAGCGCCAATTTCCAAATGCCGAAAGCCTGTCACAAACGACTTTATCTCTCCCTGTCCATCCAAACTTGACGGAACTGGAGGTTGAAAAGATTGTCAAAACTTTGGATTTTTTATGTTCAAAATTGTCAGAGATTCCAAATGTTATCTAAAGGATTAATTGGGCTAATAGTTCTAGCTTTGGTTGTGATCGTCGGGACGAAACTCTATATGAAGACGCAACCAGTGTCAAACACTGACAAACCAACGAAAGCAAAAGTAATTACACCCACACTTACTCCACTATCGTTGAAAACGATTGGCTGGATACCATATTGGGATCAAAAAAATGCTTTTGAGAGCTTTTCTAATAACGCCCAGTTTTTTGATTTTGTTTCGGTTTTTTGGTATCGAATCGACGCTTTTGGAAATTTAAAGACTTATAAAAGCACGATTGTCGACCAATCAATTATCGATTTCGCCCACCAAAATAAAGTTAGAATCTTGGCGGTTGTTGCTAATATGGCCGATTACGGGGAAGAAGGCAATTGGGATGCGGAAAGAGTAGATCTGGTAATTTCTTCACCTCAATCACGAAGTAACCATATTTCAGATTTGGTTGCGCTTGCCGAAAATAATAATTTCGATGGCATTGACATTGATTATGAGGCTTTGAAACCATCGCAAAGGGAAAATTTCAGTCTTTTTGTTGAGGAACTGGCTGAAAAATTGCATCAAAAAAGCAAGCTTTTGGGCGTGGCAATTCACCCAAGAACACAAGAATTTAATCCAGACGAAGATGGCGGCTCACAAGCTCAAAACCTTGCAAGGATCAGCAAAGCAGCGGATCATATGTATTTTATGAACTACACTGAACATAATATTTTCTCGCAACCGGGACCGGCAGCGTCTATTGATTGGGATAAAAGAGTAATGGATTATGCTCTAAACGATGCTAAGATTCCTCCAGAAAAAATTTTCTTTGGCATCGGACTTTTTGGACTGGAGTGGCGCCAAGAGGCCGTTGGCTCATTTGAAGGCGAAAATGATGATTTAACTTTTGGACAAATACAAACGTTGGTTCAAAAGAACAATATCAAAGTTGACTGGGACGATAATGCGAAGAGTCCTCATTTTGAATATCAGAAATCGGGTGAAAAATATGTTGTTTGGTTTGAAAATGCTCAAAGTGTTGCAGAGCGAATTGGCTTAGCAAAAGAGCTTAAGGTCGGCGGAATCGCCTTCTGGCGTCTTGGTGGCGAAGATCCTCTAGTCTGGCAAAAAGTGCGAGAATTTAAACAAAACTAAATCCCATAGTTGACAGTCTCCCCCATTTTATGTTTTACTTATCTTTATGAATGAAGTTAACCGCGGTAGTTCAAGTAAGTTTCAAGAGCCTTTGGTGTCTAAAGCGACTCAAAAAACAATTTCAAGGAGGCTATAAATCAATGAGGAAATTAGTGTTTGTACCAATGATTCACTCACCCAAGGAAGTTTTTGAAGCAAAAAAAGAATGGCGAATACGCCAGATTGAGCTCCCTGAAGGATTTAGTGGAATTTCAGGGCGATATTGGGAAATAGTTAAAGAGGCTACATCTAATTTAAATTTGAAAGACACTAGAATTTATTGGGAGAGTTATTGCGGAGATACATTCACCGAGACAAAATTTGAAATTGATCAAAAGTTGAAAGGTTCTCCTGAGGCCGCAGTTCTAAACCAATTATTAGCTAATGGAGCCATCCTGGAAAGAACAGAAACCATGCTGCTACTCAATCAAGCGGTTAAAAAATTAAAAAAATTAGACGAAATGCTTATTCAACTTCAACAAGAATTAAAACAAGGTGACTTAGATGGATCACCTACCAAGAAAGATCTTGAGATAGTACAAAGAATAATAGATCTTCACGCGGAGTTAGACAATTTAAACAATGAACGAGATGAATTTGTGGCAAGAAGAATTGATAAAACTTTGCAAGAGGGAGAAACAGGAATTCTCTTTATGGGCGGAGGTCATGACATTGCTTCTAAATTGCCAGCTGGCATCCAAGTTACACTTCTTGACGAGAGATTAAATGAATTTAGAGAATTCTTTCAGGAGAATGAGAGAACGCTTGATGCGTGTACCAAGGGATTAGAAAGAAAAGGATGAGTTCAAAAATAACCAAAAACATAATCTTATGACTGAACGACAAATTAATCCTCAAGAATTAGAAGCAAAAGCGCAAGTAGTTGTGGCGCGATTAAAAGAAGTTGCAGCCAATCACGAGCGTACTTATCCTTCCGCTATTCAGGCCGTTTTGGTTTTTTCAGGTCCGGGAACATATTATGAAAAATTAAAGCCAGATCAAGAAGAATGGATGCGCTGGATGGACAGAGACAGAATTAGAGCTGGAGTAGCAGTAGTTCGGGAAGTGACAGCTTCAAAACTTTCTGAATTCTGTGGAAGACAGATTCGAGGAAAATTCGTCACCAAAGAAGATGTTTTAAAGTTTGGACCAATCTTTGTTTATAACGGAATACCAGAGGAAAATAAAGTTTTTCGTCAAGCCCTAGATTCCCCATTTTGTAAGCTACCTAAAGAAAAAGTAGTGATAATTGATAAAGTCAAAGAGGAAGATGATGGAACAACTCATCCGATTCGCCATACAGCAGATCAAGTTAAGAGTTTTTATAAGGAACTTGACAATCCTGACAGTCCATTACTGGGAGTTCACGCTGCTGCGCTGGTTGCCCACATTCCAGATTTTGTCAGAATTCCCTTTTATTTTAAAAAATACAACGATGAATTTGAAAAAGCTGGTGGTTATAAATTAAATTTTTGGATTTACGGACTAAAAAGCCGACCGGGTACTGAAAAAACACATACTGAGTGGGAATTACCAAGACTAGTAAAATATGCCGAGGCTGGTCACTTAGCAACCGATCCTTCAAGTTTCTCGGTCTGAAAACTTTATTTCCTCTTTGGGCTGGTCCAAGTTCCTGTCGACTTAGTAACAAATGCCAATGGCAAGGTGTAAAGGTGTAAGAAAGCATCAATATAACGCAAGAAAATAAAGCCAAAACCATAAAGAAGAAGTATTGGCTTTTTTTCAAAAATTGCGGCAATTACTGTCATCAAATAATCCATCACAAATAAACCAATTGCCACATCAATAATTGTTAACCTCGCAGATACTAACGGCACATCCAAAGGTTGAAAAGAATTTAGGGCAAACCAGATCAATAAAAATGGGACAAAAAGTAAAAAGGCGGCAAAAAAAGACAATTCGATAATAAATGAGCCTGTTGCAATCCAAAACATGCTTGGCCAGATACCATTTCTCTTGACCGTCTGCCAAAAACCTAATTCCCAGCGTTTAACCTGTTTGATATAATCTTTGAGGCTGTATGGATCTTGGTGAACCCCAAAAACTGACGGTTTATAAGCAACTACCCCGAGCTTTTTTTTGCGAAGCTCAAAAGTCATATTGAAATCCTCGATAATCAGATTTGGGGCGTCAATCTCAAGTTTTTTCAAAACTGAAGTCCGGTAAAGCGGCAGGCTACCAGGAACAATAAAAGTAACATTGGTAAATTTCCAAGTCTGACCAAAACGCATGCCAATTTGGATTACTCGCCAAAGACGGATCCGGTAGGCAATAAAAAGAGTCTGCCATGGCCTATAATTTCGCCAACGGGTCACACCATGGGGTGCAACTGCCGCAACTTCTTTATCCCTAAAAAGGGGAAGAGCTTTTTTTAAAAAATCCTTATCGATTTCAACATCAGCATCGTTGATGATCATCGCTTTATAGCGGGTCAAAAGTTTGTAATGTTTCATCGTATAAACTAGTGCTCTGGCTTTTCCCAGGTTAGGCTTGACGTCCAAAACGTTCACCCCTTTTGATCTGGCGATTGGCACAGTTTTGTCGGTTGAATAGTCACTGGCAACGTAAATATTTTTTTTGGGTAAAACCTTTAAAAGCGCTCGGATTGTTCGACGAATGATCATCTCTTCATTGTGGGCCGGAATGATGGCGGCAACTTCATTTGGAGTAATGGGTTTTGGTGGTCTACCTCTTTTTCTTTTTTGGGGCAGCCTTTCAAAAAGAAAACGCAAAATGCCAACCAGTATCCAAAAAGAGAAATTATAGCCAGCCAGTGTAAAAAAAGCGATTATCCAAGTCATTGGTAGTAGTTAAGAGTTTTCTTTAATCCCTTCTCAAGATTGATCTGAGGCCGCCAGCCAAGTTTTTTAACTTTTTTTAAAGCTGGAAGACGACTCTGGTGATCATGGACAGGTCTTTTGACAAACTGCATCTTGCTTTGGGAATCAGTAATCTTGATAATTTTTTGGGCAAGCTTACCAATGGTAATTTGTTGATCACTACCCAGGTTATAAACTTCTCCAGTTCTGCCTTTTTTCATAACCAAAATCAAACCATCAACCAAATCATCAACATAACAAAAGGTCCTTCTTTGAGTACCCCTACCTTGAATAGTTACTGGCTGGCCAGATAGAGCTTGTCTTAAAAATTGGGGAATGACCCGAGTATCTTCAGGTGACATTTGCGGTCCGTAAGTATTAAAAATCCTAACGATCTTGGCATCAACTTTGTATTTTTGGGCATACATTGCTACCAAGCTTTCAGCAAATCGTTTCCCTTCTTCATATGGACTTCGCGGGCCGATTGGGTCAACGTTACCAGTGTAAATTTCGGCTTGGGGTGAGGCTTGGGGATCACCATAAATTTCCGATGAACTGGTAAAAAGAAATTTTGCCCGATTTTTTTGAGCCAGTTCTAAAAAGTTTTTTGTCCCCAACGAACAGGTGAAAAGCATTTCTTCTGCTAAAGGACCGATATTGGGAACTCCGGTGGGACAAGCCAGATGGTAAAACTGGTTTATGGCTGACAGCTTATGGCTTATGGATTTGGAAAATGGTTGGCAAATATCGTGCTTTATAAAAATGAAGTTTTTGTTGGTCAATAAATCTTTTAGGTTATCCTTGTTTCCGGTGATCAAATTATCAACGGCAACAACCTCGTGGCCTTCTTTCAAAAGCCGTCGACAAAGATTCGAGCCTAAAAATCCGGCTCCCCCTGTTACTAAAATTTTCATGCGGGAATTATACCTGAATAACCGTGGAATGTCTATTTTGGGGAAAGATGTTTCGCGTATCGATAATGGTTTTTTTTGACTCGACTAACATTTGATAAGGAATATTTTTATGGGCAGTGGTAATAATCACCAAATCCTGCTTCCCGACCAATTCTGGTGTTAGAGATTGGGATATCGAACCATTTATATGAGAAACATAGGGATCATGATAAGAAATGGCTATTCCTTCCTTTTCCAAAAGCTGCCAAATTTTTAAAGCCGGCGATTCGCGAATATCGGCTGTCCCAGGTTTATAAGAAACACCGATCAAAAGTACTTTAGGTTTCTCCCCTTTTTGGCTAAGGCGACCATTAACAACCTCAATCGCTTTTTGGGCCACTTTTTTCGGCTGAAGTTCGTTCACCCGGACAGCAGCTTTAACCACCCGAAGCAGCACTTTACGCTTGGCAGCACTAGAGAGAAGATGGTAAGGCAAGACTGGAATACAATGACCCCCCACTCCCGGCCCAGGGTAATGAGCCAAGAAACCAAAAGGCTTGGTAGCGGCTGCATCGATCACCTCCCAGATATTAATACCCAAAGATTTCGCATAAGCGGCAATTTCATTAGCCAAGCTAATGTTGACCAGCCGAAAAGTATTTTCCAAAACTTTGGTAAGCTCTGCCGCCTCCAAAGAAGAAACCGGTACGACTTTTTCGATAAAACAACTATAAAATTCTTTAGTCAGTTTTAAGGAATTCTCATCCAAACCCCCGACTACTTTTGGCGTATTGTGAATATTAAATCGGCGATTGCCTGGATCAATTCTCTCAGGCGAAAACGCTAAGAAAAAATCTTTGCCAGGTGTCAGTTGAGAATGTAAAAGCAGCGGCAGGGCAAAATCTCGAGTCGCGCCAGGCGCCACCGAACTTTCAATGACAATCAACTGTCCAGGCCGAAGATTCCTGTTTATTTTCTCCAAAACGTCCCTAAGAGCTTTTAAATTTGGTCTTTTATTTTTATTGATTGGAGTCGGGACACAAACACAAATTATGTCGCACTCAAAAAGTTGGGAAACATCAGCAGTGGCCGTAAAATTCTTTTTTACTTGCTGATTGATAAAATCGATTTTTTCTTTGTTAATGTCAAAGCCTAAAGTGGTAAATCCGCAAGCGGAAGTTGCCTGGGCCAGAGCACTACCAACATAGCCAATACCCACTATACCAACTTTGGCTTTTCTGTTTTTAATTTTAGAAGATAATTGCCAAACAGTCTTCACGATCAATCATTGATAAAAATGATAAAAAAATAGCAACCCACCTCCGCCGGCTGGCGGATTAGGATTGCCTCTGTGTACAGTCAGCAATGATTTGTTCTGTTGTTGCCTCCATGGCCACTCCAACCAAATTAATTGGAAGCCACTTACGGAGGTAGAAAATATTTTAAAAATTAATTGCTTATTTGTCAAGGAAAAGAATTTACCAGCCAGCAGACAGGCGGCGAAATTTTCTTTCCTGTTTGGCTGCCACAATTTGGAGTTTGCGGCCACAAAGATAAAGGAGTAGCCACCCTAGAGTCAAAATCAAAAAACTTGAGGGACCAGTATTTGGCAGAGAAGCTATTCCTAAGGCTGCGCCAGAAGAGCCTTCAGAAGAACTTGATGATGAGCTGGGTGAAACCTCTGCTGCTGCTACCTGACCCGGTGGCGGGGTGATTACGTCCTCAGGAGGAATTGAGGGATCAACTGAACAACATGGGTCAACAAAAACGATATCAGCATTGACAGGATCATTAATAATTTCAAAATCAATGTCAATATTGCCGGTTGAGATTTCAATGTCTCCTAAGTTTTCATTGGCAATATTTTCGCCAGTGTTGGCTTGAATATCGATGTCATTTTCGACCACCGCAAAATTAATTTTTTCAATATTGACTTCATTTTCAATTTTGACATTAATATCATTGACTGAATTAGCCCCATTTTGAATATTTTTAATTTCGATATTGCCATTGTTGCCTTGAGGATCAACTCTCACGCTTGAGATATTAACCCGATTTATAACTGCGCCATCAACTGAAATATTGCCGGTGGAAATTTCGACCGCACCACTGTTTTGAGAAGCCTCGTTTCGGCCAGTGTTAGCACTGACGCTGACGTTATTTTGAACCCAAGCCTGATTTTCAACGATAATGTTGGTTGAATTTTCAATTTGTGTATTAACCGAGTTTTGGGAGTCGGCGCCGTTGCCGGAAACTTCGACGTTAAGGTCAGACTGACAATCGCCGCAAGAAGAAAGATCTAAACTTTGACTATTGACATTGTTTTCAATCGTCAAATTTTCGGTTGCATCGCCGGTTTGAATTTGGGTCTGATCGCCAGTGTTAGCATTAGCGGTATTGCCACCAGTGTTGGAATTAAGATCAACGTTATTGGCAACATCGGCGGTATTAGTGCTTTGGACAGAAGTTTCATTTTTCACCTCGACATTGGCTTGGTTGTCCGAACCAGCGCCGTTACCCGAAATCTCCACATCGACAGTCTGGGCTCTTACCACCGGAGCGGCGGTCAAAAGAAGGGCCAAAAATAAAACTGACAAAACTTGTCCAAATCTTTTCATTTTTTATTTTGAGGGCAGAAATCTAATGATTTTTGAAGGCAGGAATTAGGTGAACGATTTTTCTTCTTAAGAAAAACAAGACCAGTATCACCGGCAGGGCAAAAAGCAACAACTTTATATTAAAACCGCCAGCTGTCTCTTGATCTTGCTTGGGCAAATCGCGGACTGTAAGTTTGTTTTGAAACAAAGCTTGATTATCTCCACTTATTGATGAAGAATTTCCACTCGCAAAGGCAATTTGGCCATCGCCAGCTCCGGTACTTTGAGCAAGAATTGATCCCTGATTGGCGTTTTGACTTGAACTGTTGTTATCAGTACCTCCATTATCAGAACTTCCACTGCCGGTCGATGAACCTTCTTGGGCGATTGGATCGCCGGTTGGATCACTTTGAGAGGCAAAACCGGGCGGCACAAAATTACCAAGCCAGGAACCAAAAACATTAACCAAAGTTAAAACAACCTTCCGGCCAGAGAAATTTGAATTGATGAAATTGACGATATTAACCATAATATTGGCATCACCAGTGGTGATTGAGTTGTTGCCGCCAGTATTTCGCGAAGTTGAATTATCACCCGTATTGGCCAAAATATTAATATTGTTAGTAACAGAACCATTATTAGTTTGGGTAACATCAGTATTATTGGTTGAGGTGGCATTGGCCGAATTATCAGAACCCGCACCGTTGCCGGAGTTAGTGGCGATTAACTCCCCATTCGGGCCAATCTGATAAATAATGCCGTCAGAACCATAAACATACGAACCCTCTGGCGCACCCAAAATCTTGCCCGCCCAACTCCCCAATTCATTAACCATCACCAGATAAATCGGCTGATCACAAGCAGAACCTGAAACATTTAAGTTGGCGACATTGAGAGTATTGGCATCGACAGAAACTTGACCGGTGTCAATTAGCGAATTGCCACCAGTATTAAAGTCGGCCTCATTGCCACCGGTATTGCCCTCAAGATTGAGGTTATTTTGAATGGTGGCATTATTGGTTTGAGTGGTCGTTGCGGTATTAGATGAAGTGGCGGTGGCAGAATTTTGAGAATTTGCACCATTACCAGAATTGGTGGCAGAGGTATCTTGACTACAACAATCACTACAACCGGAGCTTGCTTGGCTTTCCGGTAAGATGATATCACCAACTAGGTTACCGAAAATGTCCACCGTGTAAATTACTCCCGAGACTACGGTATTGAGAGTGTTGACAACATTGGCCACCACGTTGGCATCACCGGTAGTGATGGTTGAGTCGCCGCCAGTGTTGCGATCGGCACTGTTGTTGCCAGAATCTGCCAGCAAATTAATGTTATTGACAATATCGCCTTCATTAGTAATGGTTTCGGTGGTCGTATTGGAATTTTCGCCAGTCGCGGTACTGGTAGAGTTGACACCGTTTCCGGAATTGGTCGCTTGGGTCGAACCAGATGTTGAACAATTGACGCAATTGGTAGGATTTTCATTCAAAACAATGTCGCCGGTTTGATTACCGGAAACGGCAAAATTGTATACACCAAAAGCGGTTGAATTGGCGTCGGTTATCACTGTTGTCGAAAGATTGGCATCGCCGGTCAAAATTACCGAATCGCCAACATTTTTTGAAGCCTCATTGTCACCGGTTATTGCTTTGGCACTGACGTTTGTCTGAACATCGGCATCATTGTCAAGAACGACATTGGTGTCGTTTGAATTGGTGGCGGTCGCGTCATTGGTGGAGTTGGCACCGTTATTAAGATTTCCAGCCGTTACCGCACCTTGGCAACAATTGGTTCCAGAAATGGATATACTGTTGACATCGGTGGCAATAACTCCGTTAACCGTCGCATCTCCGGTAGTTACAGAACTTGTCCCGCCAGTATTTTCAGAAGCGGAATTACCGCCGGTTACAGCCTCAAGTTGGACTGTATTGGAAACGTTAGCATCATTACTACTAGCAACATCGGTGTTGTTTTGGCTAGTGGCGGTTGAATCGTTGTCGGAATTTGCTCCATTGCCAATATTGGAGGCTTGCGGATCATTATTGGAAGTTTGATTGCCTGAATCGTTAGCTGTTTGAGTTTGCTCACCAGGTGCAGGCGGTGGCGTTGGAGCCGCTGGCGGGGTTGGCGCGGCTGGTGGAGTTGGTGCAGGCGGTGGCGTTGGAGCCGCTGGCGGGGTTGGCGCGGCTGGTGGAGTTGGTGCAGGCGGTGGCGTTGGAGCCGCTGGCGGGGTTGGCGCGGCTGGTGGAGTTGGTGCAGTTTGAGCCAAGACAAAATTTCCACCGAAAGAAGACAACGCCAATAAAAGCGCTAATGATAAAGTTGTAATCTTAATTGCAAATCTTCTAATTATTTTTCTCAAATTTTTCTCCAATTACTTTTGAGTAACTGATTAACTTAGTAACCAAATTCGTTTTTACTTTTCCCCTGGCCCCCGCTTGTTTCCGGCGGGGACCAGTTAGGAAAAGTGTTTGGCCTTACCGGTTTAACTGAAAAGGCCAATTAACAGCACTAGCAATCCAGAAAGACTGCCGCCGTTGAAGTCAAATGGAGGAATTTCAATTCCACCCATATCAACATCGCCAACGACATTTTGGTTTGCAGTGTTTTCAACCGTCACATCAGCACCAGCATTGCCGGTGTCAATTGATGGCTCACCGCCTTGGGTGTTGTACTTTGCTTTGTTATCTCCGGTATTGGAACCGACAAGCACACTTGCGCAGGCATCATCGTCTTCGCTGCATTCAAGGATGTTTGCCTGAAGAGCCCAATTCATCGATGCTAAAGTAACATTAGCATCGTTGTCAGAGTCGTAACCATTGTCCTTGACTTTGACTGTTCCGGAAACTTCACACCCGCAGGATTCCAGGTCAGCTGAGTTGAAGTTAGCCATGTTTTCAACGCTAACATCAGCCTCCGCATTGCCGGTGTCAATTGAAACTTCACCGCCGGTGTTGTATTTGGCACTGTTGTCGCCAGAATTGGCCCACATCTCGACATCATTTAAGATGTCAGCCAAATTTGCTTGCTGAATTAGGTTGCTGGATACAACGGTAACGTTTGCCTCATTGTCAGACTCGGCTCCGTTGCCGGAAATCCAAACTGCCAATGTGCCGCTACCATCTCCGCTGATTTCAGCCACGTTCTTGTTGACCTTGGTTGAAAGATCAACTACTCCCTTGGCATTACCTGTCTCAATTGAGACGTCACCGCCGGTGTTGTATTTGGCTTTGTTGCCGCCGGTATTGAGATTGGACTCGACGTTATTGACAACATTAGCTTCGTTGTTCTGAACAATAGAATTGTCAGTGGCAACGGTAACATTTGCATCATTGTCAGATTCGGCTCCGTTCCCAGCTACCTTAACTTCAACATTGCCAGGACAACAACCGGAAACACTAGCTGCATTCGAGTTAGCGGTGTTATTCACAGTAACGTTTGAGCTGGCACTGCCGGTGTCAACTGAAACATTACCACCGGTGTTGTAGTTAGCAGTGTTTCCGCCAGAATTAGCATTGACTGAAACATTATTTTGAATGTTTGCGGTGTTTGATTGTATAACACCGGTCGAATTTGCCACGGTAACATTTGCTACACTGCTAGATGATGCTCCGTTTCCGGAAACTTCAACTGAAACAGTCGCGAAAGCCAATGGGGCAAAAGCGTTAGCCAACAGAGCTGCGGTGGCAACACCAGTTGCGGTTTTTCTAAGTAATATGTTCATTATTTTTTCACCTCCTTTCCAGAAGAACTTTTTGGTAGGTTAGCAAAGTTATTTGAGGAAGTAAGTAAAATCTCCATCAGTCTTTCTTAAAGCCTTTCTTATTTTTTTTTCGGCTCTAAAAAACAAAGGCAATACCAGAAAATAGTTAAATCCTCTGGGATTGCCTCCGTTGACGGTCAGCTATTTAAACTATCTGATTATATGTGTTTTGTTGGGCAGAAAAATATTGATCCCTTTTGCAAAAATATAGGATACGAATTATGGGCAGTATATTTTAAAGATAGCATGTTCAATTAGGCTTGTCAAGATCTACTATTTGAGAACAACTGACCATTACAAGTCTTTTTAATATTTCTCTCGGTAATTTGAGTCACCTGAAAATCTTGGATATGAATTTCAACACTTCCCCAACCCTTAACATTTCTAATCGCTTTTTTAATCTCTGAAACTAGTTCTTTTGACAAGCGCCTGGTTGAATAAACAGTCTCTTGATCAATTCTAGATTTAATATTTTTCATTCAATCCAACCTTAAAATTTTACGTCAATCAATTCTTTTTGACCGTTAACTTCACCAACTTGGATTTTAAAGTTAGCAGCTCTTTCATCAACCACAAAACCAACCCGGGTCTTTTTAGTTGAAATTGGTTCAATCGTTACATCGTCGTTGTGAACATCAGGGGCAAATAATTTACCAGAACTGTCAATTAAACGGATCAAGTTAACTGGTGAGATTTTTAATTGTTGTTTGCCCGCGTTTGAAATCTCTAAATTTAAAATCAAAAATATTTTGGTATCTCTGGCAGTTGCCGGTTGACCTTGAATTAAAATTTTTTTGGTGAGTTCCGCATTGGTCAAGTTCATCGCCAGACTCAACTCGGTAGGTTTCCCCTCTGCATCTGTAACTGAAAACTGAAAAGATTTGCCAATATAGGAAGTCTTGGTTTGGGAAGTTGGAAGAATTTTTGTTGATTGACCGCTAATTGATCTGGCGGCTACGATTAAAACAATTGCTAAAACCACAATGAAAAATACTAAGATCCACCGGCGGGAAAGTTTTTTGAGAGGGGAGAATTTTGGCAAGAATCTCCTTTTATTCAAACCCAATCCTTGAGTATTGTCCAGCACCTTTGGACCTTGGGCAAAAGTTTCGGTTGCAAAATTAAAAAAAGGTTTTAAAACGGCTAACCGGACTTCAGAAAATAGTGGCTTGTGAACACTAATCTTTCTCAAAAAGTCTCTCATTTTGAAAAATCTAACAAAAAACCCAGCCTCTGAACAGTGTTGAACAAATTTTCTGTTCAGATCTGGGCAGTTTATTTGATCGACTTATACTATACTGAAATTTTAGCTTTGTCAAGAGGTAACACCCAAGTTAAAAAGGCCAGAAGAAATTAGCAACCTTGCTTAAAAAAATTTTAAACTCTGCCAAGAACGATTGGTTATCTTTTTGATCACCAAATTGGTAGTCGGAAAAGAGTTCATTGTTTCCTTGGTTATCATTCGTCGATTGACTTTCTCCCTCAACTTCGCCAGTTATTTTTTCACCAGAAACGTTACTTTTGATTTGAACTTTAATATCGGCATTGCTGGGACTTCCGACTTTGATGGTTTTAACTGACTTGGTAATTTTTAAATTATCCTTGATCGTCGCTTCTAAAGAATAATAACCTTCCTCATCAGGCGCATTAAGTGAAACTGAGTAAGAAAAGGGACCAGGTCCAGATTTGATTAATGTCAATTGAGAAACCTTCTGATATTGACTGTCAAGGACTCGTAAAATTCTTTCTTTTCCGCCAGGATTTAGAGTTTCCAGCCGGACAAAAATTTTTTGATTAGGTTGAAAATTATTGGTCTCGGTTTGAAAATTTTGATCAGCGGCAGTCTTTAAAGTGTCATTGCCTAAAGCCAAGGCCGAGTTTGCCAAAAGAGGAAGAAGTAAAATCGAAACAAAAATTGGTGTTAGAACTTTCATTAAAAAACCTGCCAAAAAACTTGGGCAGGTAAAGACAAGTATAACCAAAGGAAGACTTCCTGTCAAAAGCTAAAAATCAAAATCAAAACTCCTAAAAAAAGACGATAAACAATAAAAAGATAGAGATTTCCTTTTGCCAAAAAGCGCAAAAAATATTTGATCGTTAGAAAACCAAAAATTGCACTTGCCAAAATACCGACCAAAAAAAACTGGACTTCCGAAATTGGAACTCCACCTTGGAAAAATTTAATTCCCACCTCCAAAAACTTTTTTCCGCCGGCACCCAAAATTATTGGGGAGGAAAGTAAAAAAGCAAAGCGGGCAGCCTGAGGACGAGTTAAATTACCCAACATTCCAAAGGAGATCGTTATCCCCGATCTTGAAACACCAGGAATTAAGGCTACTGCTTGTCCCATTCCAACAAATAATGCGCCTAAAAAACCGAACCTCTCAAGCTCAATTTTTTTCTTACCCAAAATTTCTGCTGCCAAAAAAATTACACTTCCGAAAATTAAAAACCAGGCAACAAGGATTGTTGATCGAAAAGCATTCTCAACTTGCGTGTTAAAGAAAAACCCAATCACAGCCGCGGGAATTGTTCCCAAAAAAATCATCCAGGAAAGTTTTCCTTCAAAATTATCAATTTTCCGCTTTTTTAAAGTGGCAAACCAGGCAGGAATAATTTTTAGCCAGTCGTTGGCAAAAAAAATGAAAACGGCCAGAAAAGTTCCTAAATGGAGAGAGGCGTCAAAGGTCAAGCCAAAGGTTTTTTGGGAAATTCCCAAATAATTTTCCAAAATAATCAGATGGCCAGTTGAAGAAACCGGCAAAAATTCAGTTATCCCCTGAACTGCTCCTAAAAGTCCAGCTTTTAAAATCTCAATCATCTCTCAAATTATATTTCATCCTCGTTTTTTATTATTTTTGTACTATTAAAAATAGGAGCAGCTTCTAAACTCAAACTCATGTGATAAGGTTTTATTCCTTCAAAATCTATCGCTATCTTTTGCGGATTTTCTGGAATAACAGGTCGCCAATAAAAAAATCTCTCTGGATAATTTCTAAACCCTCCAATCTCTTTGAAGACAGAGCGGACAGATGATTGGTCCGCTTTTATACGTAGACTGGCAGTTTTTGCCATTTTTAAAGCCTTTTGCTCCTCAGTTTCCAATTCCTCCTCGCTCATAGGCATACTTTCTTCTTTAAAACGAAGAGGACCTACGGGAACTTTGAATCCTTCGGGAAGATGGAGAACTTTTTGACCATCATCAGTTATTTCAAGTTCTGGAGTGTTACTACTGGATTTTTGAACCAAAATACCCCACCGGTTGGAAGACCAAAAATCAACTTTAAATTCATCATTGGCCACTCTATGATTAAAACTGTATTTAAATCCTAGTTCTCCTGAAAAGTCGGTAATACAAATTAATTCCACCAAAGGATATCTCCCGGGCCGTGTTCTTAACAACTTTTCAATCTCAAACTTAAGCTTAGACGTGTTAGTTTCTTTATTGGCTTTTCTCAAAAAAATTCTGCCAGCTTTTTTAGACTTAAGCTCTTTGTATTTGGAATAAATTTCTTCTACCTCTTGATCAATTTCTGACATTTTTCTCTAATCAATTTAAATTAGGATAATGACACTTCTTCCATTTTTTTCCGCTTCCACACCAGCAGGGGTCGTTGCGGCCGATTTTTTGATGATGGACTGGTTGTCTTTGCGAGATCACTTCCCCACCAACTTGCTCGACTGTTTGATGAGTGGGCGGTTCGGCAAAAGTTGAACCAACGGTTGAAGTTTCAACTTCAACTTCTGGGACTTGTTCTTGAACGACTCTGGTTTGTTCAGGCTGGCCCACTTGAATTTTGAAAATTCGACGAACAATTTCATAGTCGATGCTGGCCACCAATTTTTCAAACAAATCAAAAGCTTCATGTTTATATTCAACTAAAGGATCACGCTGGCCATAACCCCTCAGGCCAATTCCTTCCCGAAGGTCATCCAAAGTATCCAAATGTTCCATCCACAAAGTATCAATCACCGAGATCATCACAAATCTCTCAATTTGAGAAACCATTTCCGGACCCAAATTTTCCTGGCGCGACTGGTAAACTTTTTTGGCAAGATCATCAAAAAAATCAACGATTTTTTGCAGGTCAGAAATCTTTTTAATCTCCTCTACTATTTGTTTTTGGGATTTTTCATCAAAGGGAATGATCGTTGAAAAATCTTTGACAATTTCTTCTTTTTCCTTCTCAGTTAAAACTTCAGCCGAGTGAGCCCCAACTAAGTTTTCGACTTCTCGATGAATTTTTTCTAAAATTTCCTCTCTAAACTCTGAAGATTTCTCTTCTCTTTTTTGTTTTTCGTCTTTTCCAGTTTCTTTCTCACCGGCCGTTGACTCAACAATTTTTCGCCGCATCCCATAAATAATCTCTCGTTGTTTATTCATCACATCATCGTATTCAACCAAATGTTTTCGGATGTCAAAATTATGACCTTCAACTTTGGTTTGGGCATTTTCGATCGCTTTGGAAACCATCCGATGTTCAATTGGTGTATCTTCGGGAAGCCTCAGAGCCCCCATAATTTTGGCGATCTGGTCACCGCCAAAAAGCCTCATAATGTCGTCTTCTAGGGAAACATAAAACCGCGAAGACCCAGGATCGCCTTGTCTACCTGAACGTCCCCGCAGCTGGTTGTCGATCCTTCTTGATTCGTGTCTTTCAGTACCGGTTACATGAAGCCCGCCAAGCTTGATTACTTCTTGATGGCGTTTCTGCCAATCCTTCCATTCGGCCGAACCTAACTTTGGTCGGCCTGCTTCATCCATGGGCCGTGTACCACCCAAGATGATGTCAACTCCCCGACCGGCAATGTTGGTGGCCAGAGTTACTGCTCCTTTTTCGCCGGCTTGGGAGATAATTTCTGCCTCCTTCTGGTGGTTTTTGGCATTTAAAATTGCATGAGGAACGCCTTTGTGTTTTAAAAGTGAAGAGAGAAGCTCATTTTTTTCAATTGAGGTTGTGCCAATCAAAACTGGCTGGCCGGCCAAGTTTCTTTCGGCAACATCGTTGGCCACTGCCGTAAATTTTGCCTTGGCGGTTTTGTAAACCACATCTGAGTGGTCGATTCTGATCATCGGTTCATTGGTCGGCACGACCGCCACCTCTAAACCATAAATTTTATGGAATTCCGCAGCTTCGGTAACCGCCGTGCCGGTCATTCCCGCCAGTTTTTCGTAAAGCCTAAAGTAATTCTGAAAAGAGATGGTGGCCAATGTATTTGATTCTTGTTGAACTTTAAGGCCTTCTTTGGCCTCAATTGCCTGATGGAGACCCTCAGAGTAGCGCCGACCGGGCAAGAGTCGGCCGGTAAACTCATCAACAATGATTACCTCCCCATCTTTGACTACATAATCGCGGTCCATGTGATAGTGAATCTGGGCTCGAAGCGCCTGTTCGATATGATGAACGGTTTCAAAATCTTTCTCATAAAGATTATCGATCCCCAATTTCTTTTCGACTTTGGTGATCCCATGCTCGGTCAAATTGGCGGTTTTAGTTTTCTCTTCCAAAGTATAATCGGTAGCTGGATTCAATTCGCCAATTAACCCGGAAATTTTGTAGTATTCGTCAGTCGCCTCCCCGGCCGGAGCAGAAATAATCAAAGGAGTTCTGGCCTCATCAATCAAAATCGAATCGACCTCATCAACAATTGCAAAATGTTGTCCTCTTTGGGCCATCTGATCTTTTTGCCAAACCATGTTGTCCCGAAGGTAATCAAAACCAAATTCATTATTGGTTCCATAAGTGATTTCGGCCTGATAGGCTTCTTTTTTGGAAACCAGCTTGAGATGTTTTAGCCGCCAATCAGTCTGGTTAGAATCTTCATGCGAAGAATCAAAAATAAAAGCGGTGTCATGCATAATGCAGCTAGCCGAAACGCCCAAAAGTTCATAAATTGGACCCATCCAGCCCAAACCGACCCGTGCCAAATAATCATTGACCGTCACCAAGTGACATCCCCGACCGGTTAAGGAGTTTAAATATAGCGAGGCAGAGGCTGATAAAGTTTTTCCTTCTCCAGTTCTTTGTTCGGCAATTTTGCCCTGGTGGAGTGCAATCGCGGCGATCAATTGGACGTCGTAATGCCGCTCACCAATCGTTCTTCGAGCTGCTTCTCGGACACAAGCATAGGCTTCAGGTAAAATTTCATCCAGGGCTTCGCCACGCTCAAACCGCAATTTAAATTCAGCCGTTTTTTGGGTAAGCTTGCTATCAGAAAGTTTGCCAACTGTTTCTTCAAAACTGTTAATTTTCTCAACAATTTTGGCAAGTTTGGCTACTTCTTTTTCGTTTGAATCTAAAAATTTACCGAAAACGTTAAAAACCATTGTTTTGAACCTAAATATTATATCAGCCTCGCATCGCTTATTCCAGCCTCAAAAAATTGTCAAGTGAAATTTTTTCAGTTTGGGGAACAAAAAATCAAAAGATTTGAGGGAAAAAGCCAAGGAATAGTTTTGACGGTTACATTACCAAAAATTTCCTCAAGTCTTTTTTTAAAGACAATAGTTGGCCGGCGGTGGCGACCAAAAAAGAGACGATTAAAAATTACTTGGCCATTTTTGGAAAGCAAGCGTTTGAGGTTTTGAATGTACTCTCTCGCTTCAGCTTGCTTGGGAAATTTATCACCCAAAAAAAGATCAACTAAGATAAGATCAAAAGTCCGTCTTTTCATCTCTTTTTTGCTGGCAATTTTTAGAGCGTCAGCCAAAATAATCGTTACTTCATCTGGGGAAAGCCCAAAATATCTTTCGCCAAGTGAAATTATTTCTGGATCAATTTCCACCCCATAAATTTCTGCTTTAGGCCAAAATTTTTTGATTGGTTTGACTGCCGATCCTGTCCCCAGACCTAAAATTAGGACATTTTCAACTGGACGTTTAATTAACTGTAAACCTTGTTGCCATAAATGTTGGACAAGCGGGCCAGATTGAGAAAGGCCACCGACTAAAAGATTCCGTCTTCCGCCTTTTTCGGTAATTTTAATTTCGCCGTTGAATTTGGACCTGACTTTAAAGATTTCTTTTGGGGACAATCCGCTCAATTCCAACAAATTTTTGCAAAACATCAGGAACTTTTACTGATCCATCCGCCAGTTGATAGTTTTCTACCAGCGGAATTAAAATTCTTGGAACCGCAACGCCGGTATTGTTTAACGAATGGGCAAATTTAATTTCACCGTTTTTGGTTTTATAGCGAGTGTTTAATCGTCTAGTTTGAAAATCGAAAAGATAAGAATCTGAGTGTGTCTCTCTGTATTTACCTTGAGAGGGAACCCACATTTCAATATCATATCTTTTTACCTGCCCATCAGATAAATCACCAGTACAACAATTGACCACCCGGTAAGGTAAATTCAAACTTTGAACAAATTCCTCCGAATTTTTAAGCAATTCTTCATGCCATTTAATCGATTCTTTTTCGTCATTTTTACAAATCACTACTTGCTCTGTTTGCCAAAATTCGTGAATTCTAAAAATACCTTTAACATCTTTTCCGTAACTTCCGACTTCTTTCCTAAATGCCTCAGAAAGGCCGACGTATTTTTTGGGTAGGTCTTCCTCGGCTAAAATTTCATCGGCGTGGTAAGCCATTAGCGGAACTTCCGTAGTGCCAGCTAAATATCCGTCATCAGTTTGATAAGTATCTTCTTTACCTTTAGGAAACATTCCGCTCCCAACCATCGCTGATTCTTTGACCATAACAGTCGGTCGCAGGGGAGTAAAACCTTTTTTGGTCAACTGATCGATCGACAATTTGATAAGCGCCTGCTCAAGTAAGACTGCCTCATTTTTAATAACATATTGTCTAAATCCGCCAATTTTTGCTCCCCTCTCAAGATCCAAAAGATCTAGATACCCCATTAGAGTTATATAATTCTTCGGTGCAAAATCAAATTTTGGTGGTTTCCCCCAAGATCTTACTTCAACATTTTCATCTTCAGTTTTCCCTACTGGAACATCTTTGGCCGCTGGATTTGGCACTTGAAGCATCAAATCATGAAATTTCTCATTTATTTTTTCCAATTCATTTTCAATTTTTCTTATTTTTTCTTTAAGCTCTTTTCCTTTTTCAATGTTTTTTTCCTGAGCAATTTTGTTTCTTTGAGCCCTTAGATTTTCAACCTCCTGGAGTAATTTGCGACGTTTCTCGTCAACTTCAAGCAGTTTTTCAAGATCAATTGAAACTCCTTTGTCTCTGGCTCCTTTTTCAACCAATTCTTTGTTTTCCCTAATAAACTTGATATCAAGCATTAGCTTTCCTTTCTCGGTTCTATTTTGATAACATCCAAAGGTAATTCTTTTACCGTTTCTCCATCGAGTGAAATTTCAATTCGGTAAGTCCCAAACTCCTCAAAACGCATCAGGTTAAATTGAGAAATCAAACGGGCATGAGACCCGGTCATTTCAAATGGCATTGGTGGAGGGGAAACAATTGCCTTTCCCGAAGGAGCAACAATTTTAATCCCTTGTTCATGCTTCCCACCTACTGTTCCTTCCCAAACGCAAAAGATAGCAAACTGGGGATGAGTTGTGGGAACTTCTTGAGCATTGATTTGGTTAAAAATGCCATATAAAATTGCCCGATTTTGCCGGTCAACAGTTGCCGCTTCACAAATCAAAGCTGCTGATAACTCAATTTTTGGTTTCTGGGTCATTTCTGCTCCTCTTTCCAACCACGATAAGGCTCAACCTCCTCTTTGAGGATCATTTCTGCTGCCTCGCGGTGCCAATCGAATTTAGTAATATGATAAACTCCTTTAAAATATTTCATCGCGGCTGCTGGAACACCTTTTGCTTGAGCCAGAGCGTCAAGATTATCAGCCGCTTTAACTACTCGAGCTTCAATTGTTTTTTTCTCATCATATTCTTTCTGGAGATTAAGAATCTCCTCACCAGTGGGCAAATCAGCAACTAATGCTTGCAGACCTTCTCTTTCAATTTCCTTAAAAGCGCCACCAGCCATTCCTTTGACATAACTACCAACATCACCAACAACTGTTTCGGCCACGTCGTGGAAAATGCCCATTTTCAAGACCTTATCAACATCGATTTCCTTTCCTTCTTTGGCAAGTTGTTTAGCAAGCATGTAGGCAAGAACTGCCGTCACCCAAGAGTGGGCAGCGACCGAATCAGCTTCATTCCTTTTAAAACCCATCGAGATAAAACCTTGTCTAGGAAGCTCTTTGCCCCACTGCAAGGTCAAAAAAACTTTTAAAATCTTTTTTAGTGTGTCCTTAGTCATCGATCTTTTTAAAGCCCAAGTTCACTGGCAATTCTTTGCATTGCTTTGAGAGATATATCGATAAACTCTTTTAAAGGCATGTCAAACTCGCTTTCACAAGTTTCAATCAGCTCTCGATTGGCACCGCGGGCAAAGGCCGGCTCGCGAAAACGTTTCATGACCGACTCGACCGTCAATCCAGAAAGTTTCTTATCTGGCCGCACCAAAGCGGCTGCCACGATTAAACCGGCAAGGTCGTCACAAGCATAGATGGCTTTGGCCAAAAGTGTCGTGCGCTTTTCTTTGTCGGCATGTCCTCGAATAGCATCAATAATTTCTTTCTCTGTGTCCAACTTCGTCAGTCTTTCAGACACTACCTCAGTGTGCTTTTCTAATTTCTTTTCGGTCACTTCATAATCGGCATCATGTAAAAGGCCGACAATTCCCCAAGCCTCCCGAGTCAATTCGGGAGATTTTTTTTGTTTGGATAATTGATCATAAAGTGATAGCATAACCGCTTCGGCAGCCAAACAGTGCTTTTTAATGTTTGGCGATTGGACTAGTTCTTCAACTATCTTGATTGAATCTTCCCTAGTCATTTTTCCGGCCTTAATGTTGGAAACAATATTACCTCACGAATACTTTTTGTACCCGAAAGGATCATAACTATTCGATCAATACCTAAACCCAAACCGCCAGTTGGGGCCATACCATATTCTTGCGCTTCCAAAAAATCCTCATCCATTGGATGAGCTTCTTCATCACCAGATTTTTTGGCTTTTTGTTGAGCTTGGAAAAATTCTTTTTGGACCAAAGGATCATTTAATTCTGAATAAGCATTGCCTATCTCCATCCCAGCGATGTATGGCTCAAATCTCTCTATTAAAGTTGAATCTTGACGATGTAATTTACATAATGCAGTTGTCTCTTTGGGGAAATCAGTAACAAATGTCGGTTGAATAAGCTGTGGCCCAACAATCTCAAATAGAGTAGCAATCGCCACCCCTCTGGAAAACCCAGCAGCGACACCGGTTAGTGATGGTTGACCTTCATAAACTAAGTGATGCTTTTTAATCTCTTGTTCTAATTGTTTATCCGATAATTGATCAACATCAATTTTGGCAAATTTTTTCAAACCATCCTTCATCGAAATTCTCTGCCAAGGTTGGAAAAAATCGAAAGTTTGGTCTCCAAATTTAACTTTGGTTGTTCCCAAAACATCCTTGGTAACAATTTTGAATAACTCCTCTACCAAAACCATAATATCCTGATAATCAGCATAGGCTTGATAGAGTTCAAGCATCGTAAACTCTGGATTGTGCGTTCGATCCATTCCTTCATTCCTAAAGTCTTTACCAAT